>MDTB01031594.1_pt1 | contig 41667 bp, 43 predicted proteins | sample 811161 | NCBI WGS metagenome assembly MDTB01 (sample SAMN05326650, study PRJNA326480) | marine metagenome | isolation source: seawater | place: Mediterranean Sea | collected 2009 | reverse complement strand
CACCCTTTCAATCTCAACCTCAAACGTTCCATCATAGGAAACAAGGGTTTGGTCAGCATTTAAGAACGTTCCTTTCTTAGGGTGTGACCCTATAGAGCCTATAAACTTTTTATTAACGAAAAGTGTTGTGAACAGTTTGTCGCCCTCTCGTATGATATGTCGCATGTCTATATCAACTGTTTCGGGTGGTGGTCCGGTTCGATCCCTAATATCTTTGATAACGATGTTTGTGTCAATATCTTTGTTTGTGTCTGGGTCTCCATTGCGGTACCGCGGTGGCGACGCGCCCTTCGCAGAGCGTGATCTCGTGCGGCGCGAGCGGCGCCCCGACTTCTTTTTGCTCTTGGGACCCTTTGCATTTCGTGTGTGGCTGCGAGTCACAGGCACTCTAGCTTTCGTTCGCCCTCCCGCGGTTTTTCTGCGTACTAAAATTTTAGTTTTCCTCGGCATCGTTTTTGTTACAGTATTGAAAAAAATGTGCACACATTAAAGAAATGAATTTTCTTCAAGAATGTGCATCGGACTTGGACAGCGGGTCGTCTGCACAAACAGTTCTCTCCAAGATGAGAACGCGTTACACCACGCCAGTATGTATGAAGGTGAAAACGTGTTTAGTCAGAAAGATGTGTAAGCCGGATCCAACGTTTGTGGACGCCTTGAATACAATTTTGGTCGAGGATGTGCAGTGTGATGATCGGGAACGTATCAAAAAACGCGTAATGGAATGTGTGACGTCATCGCGTAGAAAGTCCAACGAAACACTCGTGGATGAAATTCTCAAGAAACTACCGGATTACCTACCGAAAAACGTGAGGCAGCTTCACATAACACCTTCTGAAATACGAGAGTGTAAGAAAAACTCCAGAATTTCTCGTTTGAGTAAAAATCAATCAAAAACGCGTGTAAACGGAGTCAAACTATTGGAACAAGCGCGTTCGGACGTAATCTCCGCTGTATACATATCCGACTTAGCGTTCGCGCTCATGTTACTGACAGGACGCAGGCAATGTGAAATATTGAGTGGGAATGCATCGTTTGTGGCAGTTGAAGGGAACCCATACGCTGCCGAATTCACAGGACAAGCAAAAAGAAAGGGTGGTGTGGACTCACCTCACGTTTATACAATACCTCTCTTAGAAACGTATGACATTATACTAAATGCATACCTAAAGCTGCGCGACTTGCAAGAGCGAGCGATCCTGACCAAAGACCAAACAAGTCGAAAGTATCAGAGTCTCCTGTCGCGCCGCTTAGTTTCCAGATGCGATTATTTTTCGGACGTTGGGCACCCTCACGGTTTGCGTGGCGTATACGCGTGTATGGCGTTACGGGCATTCACATGGGGAACAATGTCGGACTCATTTGTAACAATGTGTATTCTAGGCCACAGAGATCTTGATGAGTCGTTGGTGTATACAACGTTTGACGTGGGGGAAGACTTCACCAATGTCTACGGAAAGACACTAGGGAATGGAGAGCTTACTTGTTGTGTGCAGCTGACTTGACGACCGTTGCCGTCGCTCCTCCGTTGGGAAGCTGATCGGCGGGCAGATCCTTGTGCCTATTCTTGGATTCCGTGCCGTCGTGGCTGACGACATCTTCTAGACTGTAGAAGGTTCCATCGCTGAGCGGCACCGATGTGTTTTGGGGTCCGTGAGAACCCAGGTGCTGTTTACGTATCTGAATGCAGTTTTCGTCTCCGGTACCCAAATCAATGTAGCATTTTGTCAGAGTGCCGGGTGTCATCGTGCTTTGGAGAAGAGAGTTTTTTTTTTTTTCGACCGTTCAACCTCACCCCCAACGCCCACTTGGGGCGACGTCCACCTTTGCCGGCTTAGTGGAATGAACAAGAACTGGAGTTTTTCCCGATAGTGGCAGCGGAACTGCAGCGTAAGTGCCACACGGGACGTCTTTCAACACGCATCCATCCGTTTCTGTTCCGTTGGTCCATAGATATCTAAACCCTTCTATACCCGTACCCAAAATTTCCACACTCCCATCTCTCGAAAATGTGGTCGAAGCCGGAGAGATCCTGTAACCTTCGATGCATACAGCACTGGAGAACATTGGTTTTATTTCGACAAGTACTAAAGCTTCTGAACCGTTGGCATCTACAGCTGTAATGCGGTATCTTCCGGGTCCAAGATTTTTAGCTTCACTGTCCGAGTTTTCTAACTGAGGCGTAGTTCCATCCGGTGTCAGCCATGTAAATTCAATCGGTTCTTGTCCTAGGGGACGGCAAGAGATGCTTCCTGTGCCTGAGAATGTCAGAGGTTGCTCTACGACCGTGTGCATTTGTAACATAGGTGTTGGCCTAGGCATGCAACTTCGCATCCTTACTGTTTGTTCTCAAACGTAAAAAAAAGAGGTCTGTAAACGTTCAAGCCGAATCAAGTGTACATGTTTGTAGGAGGTTTTGAGAATGAGTCCTCTATGTGAATTTGCTTTAGAATCCCATTTGTAAATGCGGCCGTTATTGCGCCCGAGGAATCGTACAAATCTATTCCCTTGTCGAGTCCCACAACTTCGACGCCTTTACCAATCAATTCGCAAAGTTGTGCGGAAGAGATCACATGCTCGACGTATTTCTCAACATTCCGCATTCCCTCTCCGCTTCCGATGCGAGCGTTGATCGATTCGACTGACTCTTTCGAGAGTTTTGCATCCACATTGAATCTTTTCGACACCCTCGGAAGAATATGACGTTCAACAATCATCTCTCGCTGTTCCATTGTAGGAGGGCCCATGCTAATGCGCTTGATTCGATCCAAAAGAATAGGAGATATCTTCTCCGGGTTGTTATACCCAAAAACAAACGTGCACTTTGAAAAGTCAATGTCGATTCCGTGAAAGTATTTGTCACGCAATGTGGGTTCGGAAGGATCGATAAGATGCATCAGAACGGATTCGATTTCTGCCCCTCGCTCTGTTTTGGGGATCTTGTCAACCTCGTCAAAATGAATGATGGGGTTGCAACATTTGGCTTCTATAAGAGCCGCGGCTAATCTCCCTTCTTTACTTCCCTCATATGAGTACGTGCAGCCCATTAAGAAAGACGCATCCGAAACTCCCCCGAGCGGAATCGAAATGTAAGGAAGTTGCAGGGCGGGTGCGAGCGAGTTCTTTACAAAATGTGTCTTCCCGCACCCGGGAGGACCTTCCAGTCCAAGGGCGTAGGTGGTCCCACATTGTGCAGATTGACAAAGAATTTTTAAAACTTCACGTTTCATTGTGTCGTGACCTGTCGTAGTCTCATCCAGCAACTCACTTGCCCGACGTATGTTTGATTGTATTGAACTGCTTGTTTTGGGTTTATGCATGATTCCAAGTGGAAGTCGAATCGCCTTCCGAACCCACGACATGTATTTCTCGTTCTGTTCCGCTTTAAAATCTTCGAATATACCCAGCTTCACCTCTTCTGACAGGGTTGATTGTAGAACTTGCATACGAAACGGAACATTCTCCCACGAGCGAGATCGTTTCGACCGTTCGAAAATTTTGGTGATTTCACCGCGTTGTCTCTTGCGCAGACTCCTCAGATAAGAGCGCTCACGCGTAGAGAAATGAGAATATACAGCATGATCTTCCGATGACATTACACTTTTACGAGGTATGCGTTTTTGCTTTCACTAAACTGATCTAGCCTCTAGCCTCAACAAAATCCCTGAACAGTTTGTCGTGTTCATGAAATCCTTCAAGTGTAAACGCGGTCGACCCATCGAATACAAACGGAAATTCGGGAAGTTGTTCTTGCTTCTCCTTTATTTGTTTTACCACATTTTGCCCTAATGTCGTGGGAATTAGCAAAACCTTATTAGAATTCCATCTTTTACCCCACGTGTCGGTCTCCTCCTGTAAAAATTCTTTTTTCAATTTTACTGGGTCTGGGGTTTTTTGATCATATAGAATTATATGAGAATAATGGTCGAACAAGAACAACTCTTCTAAAGATGTTGGTGTTAATACCCGCTTCATTTCCTTTGATAGTGGACCAGACTCTAAAATTTTTTTTGCTATACTCTCATACTTTCTCTTTTTACAAAGTTCTTTCGTGAAATGTGCCGATGGTTCCTTTTGCTGCCCCCATTTTAAAACTGGTTCCAATTCTAAACAACTTTGAAAGAAGTTGTCAGGGGGTGGGTCTTTAAGTTTCCATTTTAACAAACCTTCGAGTACTGCTTGTGGTAGTACTGCTTGTGGTGGTGGTGCGGCTCTGACTTCGAGTACTGCTTGTGGTGGTGGTGCGGCTCTGACTTCGAGTACTGCTTGTGGTGGTGGTGCGGCTCTGGCTCTGCTGGCGAAGTAATCCGTCATACTCATAGGGCTTTTGACCGCCCGGAACACGCGTTTCGGTCGCGACCTGCTGCGCTTTGGACGCGACTTAGGGTGTACACGTCTGGAACGGAAACGCCTTGCACGACTCATGTTTTTACAAAGTGGCCAATTTTTTCCTAGTCGAAGGAGTGCTTCAAATTGAATGAAGTGTTGACCCGATCCTCGGTTTTTATTGAAACACGCGGACCTCAGTTCGGACTTCGGACCTATCTACTCATTCCGCTGTTTCTCCGTTCATTCCGGTACTAGGTTCCTTCTAAACACATTCTATACACGCGTTCACCCGTTCTCGTTGCGGCTGTTGGAGATGTAGTTAGAAACTACGCCAGCATTTCAGTTGCAGCTGGAGCGACCACATTCACTGTCAACGCGAACCATCCTATTGCGACTGCCACCTGCACGATAACTATCGGTATCAAATACAGTCGGTTCGTAGTCCATGCCAACGAGGATACAAGCAACAGCAGTCCAAGACCGGATCCACTGCACGTGATTTCTGAGACTATCCACATGATCTGCGCCATAGGGTGGCGATACAACGTACACTCGACGTTGTTTGTCACCGATCCGTCATAAAACGATGGCTTTGCGAGTATGAACATAGTAGTGCCCCACGGGTAAAGAAGAAGCGCGTACAATACTTCAGCGTATCTCCACGCTCTGTCGTTCAAATCCGAAAAGAACATGTTCACCCTCTTTGCACATACCGCTACTAGCTGCATAAACAATAGAGTACCGAAAATGGGGTGCTCGTAGGGACAATCGTGTGGATCTGTATTGACATTAATAAAGTAATGGATCAACAAATACAAGAACGGAATAGACAGAGAATCTCTGAAGGATATGAATGCAAACGTAAGCCGCAATGGGCGTGTGTCCACCACTACAACGGGACTGGGCTCGCTTGTAATTACATTTATACGAGGTCTTCTAATGGGCCTTTCAGATATTCTCCCTAGCATTGTTATGAAATAATTTATTTTTTTGCAGAATCCTTTGCGACTACACAGACTCTCAAATCCTTCTACTCACGAACCTCACACATGGCCTCTGAGACCTCTTGGGCGTCGGAGCTGGTGGAATCGCTATGAGTGACGCGCGCAGAACATTGTAGACACTCTGTTGTCCTTGATTTTTTTAGTTCATAAAATATTAAATGCCTCGTTCCAAACATTTCACCAAGAGGCGAAACTCCAAGTCGCGAAACAATAGCAGACGGTTCAGACGTAACAGAAGACAGTCCAGAAACAATAGCAGACGGAGATCAAGGTATGGTGTGGCAACTAGACAAAGGGGTTTTATTGTGACAGATGAGAAAGAATTCAACGAACGAAAGTTGAACAATTGCAGTTTCGAATTTTTTGAACCAGGGTTAGTATCGATTCGTAAAGTGGATGGTTATCGTTATCCAACTGTGGTACAAAAAGATGAAAAATTCAATCCAGAACCAGCATTTTTTGTTGGAATCCCTATCGGACTAAATTATGGAGATTACAAGGTAATCGAAAGAGGCGGAGATCGACATCTTGAAAGTTATCTTGAAAGTTATATCGAAGTAACGAGAATTTTAGAAGTCATTTGTCCTGTTTTAAAACTTAGAAACCAAATTGAGCAACTCCTTTTGCGACCTCGACCTAAAGAAAACGGAGGGTGTCGCGTATTCATTCCTGACGGCAAAGAAAAACCACAAGATGACGAAAAACTAATCCTAGTCGTTCAACTAGGAGATCACCACAAGAAAGAAGGAGATGTTGGGAATGGATTCGTTTGGCTTAGTCATACTGTTGTAGGAACAGGTATGTATTACGGATTATTGAAAAGAACGAGATGATGCTGCTTTATAAATTGATTTTGTATTGTTTATGAATGCTGAGAGTGGTGGGAGAATCCTTTGTCGTGTACATGAGTTGGAGTTTCCTACATTGGATCTCCGCAAACGTCTACAAGTGCAGGAGGGAGGTTAACCGGTTTGATCACCTTTGGTTTAGTCCTCATATCCGAGTTTGGTCTCGGGAAGGGGAGAGACCAGACCCGGAGAGACCAGACCCGGAGAGACCAAACCGGGGGAGACCAAACGCAGCGTCCATTCATGTCGATCGAGCTCATGAACGTCGACTTCTTCGACTGCATCCTGCAGGACATGAGTCCTTTCGACAAGTACACTCTAGCGGCCACGTGCACTCAGATCCGAGTGATTCTGTATGAGTTATTCGAGAGCTGGGACATGGAGATCGCCAAGGGCATCGCGTCTCACGTGGACGCAGATCATACCTCGCGCTCCTTTCACATGAAAGTCTTCGACAGCGGCGTCCATCACTCCTACCTGTCGGCGTACTCCTGGCCCACCACCAAGATGGAGGAGGAGCCTCTAATGACCCTTCAGTACAAGAACAATAGAGGATGCTACGCTTACGAGCACGGTGACATGGGAAAGATTGATGCGACGTATCGACTCGATCCCATAGAAGATCCCACCGTCGACAAGATCCACGGAGAGAAGAAGATCTTCTACGCGCATCCTATCATCTCGTACGCGGTGTTTGGCAAGCTGAAGACTCTCAAGAACGTACCTGTCGACACTATCTCGTGGGAGATCCACCCGGAGAAGAATGAGCCCGGCACGGGGTACTTCTACGGAGAACCGGTTGTTGACGAGGAACAGGCGGTCTACATTCGCACACACAACGTCGTTTCTGCCGACGTGTCCACGGTCAACCCTCGCATCAAGCTCGAGTTGATGGGGGTCTCCATGCTAGACCGCGCGCACTATAAGGAAACACATCAGGTCCGAGATGGGCGTGCGCACATCAACATGGGCCAGCTTCGTCTCTACATCAAGAAAGCGGTCATGTCCTCTACGATGAGGGCGCGATCACACAAGTCTACCCTCGCGTGGCAGTGTCGCACATGCACGCTCTCTAACATGCGCTCTGCCGCGAAATGCCTTGCATGCAAGAAGGGCAAGCGCCCAGCAGGCATAGTCAAACGCCATCGGTCGTGAGCCGTGTTTTGTACGGCGATCGAATCGTGGTGTTTTTTTGTGAATCTGTATGAGTGAATGTGTGAACGTTGAAACACTTGGTGAAAAATAGAAGGTAAACATAAAGACATGGTGAAGATTGAAATCGATGTCGATCCCGTAACAATGTTTACAAAGCCACAACAGGCTATACAAGAATTTAGTCTTTTACTACTATCCGAACGACTGAAACTTTTAGAGCGCGTAAAGGGGATGGAGTGGAGTAACTCCACAACGAAAGGAAAGATAGTCGATTGTACCAACAGTGTAATCGTGATAGAACTCCCTTCCAAGGAGAAACAGGAGCTGCAGCTAACAGGACAACGACTACGTCAACTACTTGCGGCCGTAACTACACGATAATAAGGAATCTTTTCATGCCCTCCAAAGGTTCTCATCATTTTGAGTATGCTTCCCACTTCAAAATTATAGTATTGGACGATCGGATCCATCTCAGATATTTTAGGCAGATCACAGACCAGGACACCATCGGGGGGAGATTCGACCTTTTCGTGCTTGGGAACCAGAAAGTGCCGAGTCTTGTTTACACAAACATCTTTGGCATTCATGAACTGTATCTTTTTGTCGTCACACTCCTTACGAGTGAATGGTGTGGGTCCTTCCAATGAAACGATGACAATGCTTTCGTTCTCTCTTGCAGCTTCTAGTAGCGCCCTTGCGAACTTGATTCCAACCTTTTCTTCGACATGAATGTAAACAGATGTAGCCGAACCGTCTGCACACGTTCCGTAAATCACCGGCCTATTTCCTTGTTCTATGGCGTCTAGAACGTTGTGTTCTACGTGCACCTCAGTACACTTACGATCCCGAAGCATTTCTTCACAGGTATTCAGGATTCGTTTGAGGGTGGTACGCCCGTCTCCTCGGACAGATTCGTGGATGCTTCCGAGGCCCTGTAAGAACTGCTCTGAGGTGGTGGATGTTGGTGGCATCGAGAATCTCGCTTCTTTCTGTACCCGCGTGCTGTACCTGATTGTTTCGCTTTTTGCTCCATGAAACTGACGACGGAAGCCTCACGATGCATCAGCTGAGAGCACATGCGCAACAGCCATTCTTCATGATTGTTGACGGGTGCGTTATAGGCGGAAAAAAAATTCTCGAATGTCTGCTCGAGAATGGGATCGCTGTCCATACCGTTTGTGGTGTTGTGTAATAGTGTAGTGTCACGATACTGATTCATTTTGTGACTAAGGTCGGAAGCCATTGTCAACGGCGTCCCTTATGAAAGCTTGGAGTCTATTCTCTTGAGATTTCTTTTCTGGTTTGACGAGATGACGAAACGATTCGTGCCCATGATTTATTTTTTCGGGGCTATCCGGACGCTCTTGCAGTCTGGGATTCGGATACATTTCTCCCGCCCTTGCCGAAGCTTCGACCTGCTGCTGCTCTTCACGATCGTCTTCGCGTGCACGAGGAACACTGGATGTTTTGTCTTCCAGCATATATCCTATTACGACAGTGAAACACGCGATTGTTACGAATGTTTTGCAATTTATTTTCATGCAAGACAGACACAAAATTACGGACAAAACTGCCCACACATAATGTTCCTCTACCATCTTTGTTAGCATTGAAACTAAAAAAAAGGCGTGCTTTCTACATGAAACACAAACTCGATACTATAGCTAAAAATACACCAACACAATGGCGATGTGTCATGGTCTCTCTGAACACAGTGCATGAAACTATTGCTATACCTGCTATGTTCATTGCTTGCCAGGTTGCGTAAACCATATTCATGTGGTTAACGAGCTTTATGGAGTATCCCAAGAAAAGTCCGAGACAAGAAAACAGAGAAACTCCGGCAACAAGACTTGGGCCATCTTCGGAACGAGCCCAATGAGTGAGGGCGGACGTTGCTCCAACTTCGATTCCAGTGAGTATCATCACACATGTTACAAGGGTGAAAGAAGACGCCATATTAACTTGCAAGGTCTATTACGAAACAGTTTCTTTGTTCCACTGTACCAAACACACACCTGTCATCAAAAACGAGATGCAAGCAAACAGTACGGACTTTTGAAAGCTCTCGAAGATTTGCTCCTCGATACTTCCCATTTTCATGTTATGTGACGGTAAGACGCATGCCAAACAAGCGATAACTGCGTACAAGAACAAGTTTCCGTACTTGTGGTCCGAACGGGCACCTATGTATCCGCAGAGCGCGAACGTTAGGCCTGTGATGCACGATGGCTCCATTCGAATCGAGGCCGGTCTGTCATCACTGGATGATTCTACGTTGAATAGAAGATAACTGTCTATCATGTTCATTGCGAAAATCCACAGAATACCTGGTAATACAGCCGCACATTTTTTGTCTCCAGTCGGTATGGAAGCCATCAATATTAGCGGAATACACATATTTCCACACGTCCTTAAACATCCGCAAAGTATCTTTCGTTTTTTACGTACATCCTTTTCTTCAAAATATTTTCTGTGAAATGCTAATATAACACATATTAGTCCAACGCCTGTGGTGATAGACAAATTATCCATTTGTTAACATTGCAATATTTTATGTTGCGAATATCAAAAGTCGGGAGGCTTCAAAAAAATATGAAATCCACCGCTCCCCCCGTTTCTGTAAAGGGGGGAAGAAGATTCTCACTGTGCGATGGCACAGAAGGCACAACGCATATAGATCCAAACAACTCGAATGCAATGACCAACTATACATGCGCATGCTTGGATAACATGGACAAAACCATGCGCTTGGTTGCGTTAATTTTATGTATAATTTGTGTTTCTTACTGCATAAAAGTGCTGGCAAAGCCGTTTACGGATGAAAAAACAGCGGATACGAACCCTACATCTAGCGCAGAAGAGAAGAAAAATAGAAGTAAGGATAGAGGACAAGCTGCTTCTATGTTCGCAGTGTTAGGATTCAACACCATGTCTGGTTTGATAGACGCGAAAGCAGATGTGAATGCATCCACGTCGACCGCTCTGATAGGTATGTTATGTGGAGGTACGTACGGTTTCATAATGGACAATGCTATGGGGTCCGAGGATGGATACCGCACATGGAAAACAAATGTATCAAAAGCTATGCAGTATGGCTTAGGAACACTAGGTTCCGGCAGATACGCTCGGTATTTTATCACTGTCATGTTCGACATGTTTGTGAGTATGATCATTTACAAGCCCTTGTTCGAAACCATTCACGAACTTCCCTACTTCAGGAAGGCCGAACCGTTCAAGACAAATATGGTGTGTAGTGCTCTGGTAGGTACTCTTACGTTCATGTTGTACACGAATATGACACGATTCCAATGGGCGTATCCATCGACAATGGATGAGCACGAAGGTGAACTCTTAGGAACACCCGAAATGATGCTTACTACCGCAGTGGCAGGGGCGGTGTTCTTGGCGTCGAACACAGTTACAGACGAACGCCTGAAGTGGGTCCGAGACCTAGATGCCTCTCGGATAATGAAAGAGAAAATTGATGCGCTCGGAAACTTGAAATCTGGACGTACATTGGAGGACCTCAAGAAGGATAAAAAACACGAGATAGTCGAATCAAAGAGTTTTAGAGATATGTTACAATATAAAGTAAAGAACTTTAAATTCGACGTGAACAGTCCCGGTACAAAGCTGATATTGTTTCTTGCGTTGATGTTGTATGTTAATGCGTTTGGAAAGAAGATGAGAAGTAGGGTAGATCACGTAGTTATTCCAGATAACATGATAATTGCGGCACTCGATAGACAATATACTGAAATAGGGACTAACGTAACGGCGGACATGATATTTGAAAAGGGGGCAGATGGAGAATGGGTTCCTACTACTTCTACAGAGAGTTACAAGGTGCGTGAATACATGGGAGAAGAAAGCGGGAAGCATATTCATAGACTTTACAAGGTAATACCTTCATGGAAATACGATCCTCCGATCGACAGAGATGCCCCTAGTAACTCTGGGAATCCAACGTATGATGATATCATCAAGAGCTCTTTTGCGGGATACATGACGTTTATGGCGGTCACGATTGTTACAAGTGGACTTACAATCCTGGGTACGTCTAGTAAAGATCCTATAACTAAATTAACCCTGTTCATTGGTTTCATCGTAATCATGACAATATTGGTACTTCCAGGTGTGATACCTGCTATACCTGCGTATCCGTTCTGGGGGAGCGCTATCGTTGTAATCATTGTAGTTGCGCTCATCAAATCGATACGATCTATGGCAAAGAATGGTATACCCATAAACTCGGTCTTCAACCTGTTTTGGCCATCTACCACACAAAACTGTGCAACATGGCTCGCAGGTAAGCCTTACGAGGATCAACGAGTGACACCCTGAGACGTTGATCCTATGTTCAAAAAAACAATTCATAAAGTGAAACATGGCAAGTATTCGAATAAAAAAGTTCAATCCGACCAACATCAAGCAACACCGTATCATATTCTTGATAGGAAAACGACACACTGGGAAATCATCTTTAATGATAGACATACTCTCTAAAATGCCGTGTCCAGACTTCGTGATGGGGTTTTCTCCAACAGATGACACATTAGATACTTTCAAACAGTTCATTCCCGGAAGTTGCATCTTTTCCCAGTTCTCTCAAGATAAGTTGGAACGATTGTTGAGCTTACAGAGAGAGATCATACGTAGGGGAAAAACCAGATCCGTGTTGCTCATATTAGACGATTGCATGTATCAAAAGGGAATTCTGAAGTCTACCGCCATGAGAGACTTATTTTTCAACGGAAGGCATTTGAATGTCGGACTCATTTGCGCAGTCCAATATCTTATGGATATATCGCCCGAGCTGAGGACAAATATAGATTACTTGTGCTCCATGAGAGAGAACACAATTTCCAATAGACAAAAACTTCACAAGTTCTTCTTCGGCCAATATGCGAAATTCGAGGAGTTTGATCGAGTTATGAGTGCATGTACTCAGAACTATTCAGCACTAATCATGGATGCCACAGTTGCATCTACAAAACCAGAAGACTGTATATATTGGTACAGGGCATCTTTGGAAGTCCCTTCATTCAAGCTCGCGAGGCCCGAAATTTGGCAACTGGCAAACAAATACATGAAGAGTGAAGAGGAGGTGCGACGTCAGCAAAAACTCAAGTTTCAGATGGAGACCGCTGGATCAGGATCAGACGGGAAGGTGGTCGTCCAGACTGCTGATGAGAATGGACAAGTAGTCAATTGAAAAGAGGGCCAACTGGTGTGTCATCTGTCCGGATGCGTCTTTTAGGACCCATCAAAAGTTTGTATCGTCTTCGATATCCCTGAGTGTGACGCAACTTCCATTGACTGAGCGCCCTCGTTACCATACGAACCGTCGATAGGTCAACTAAGTTCACATGTGTTTCAAAACTAGACGCTTGTTTGCAAGTCGTCTTTACGTTTAAGTATGTGATTACATGAAATATATGTTCGTTCACCATTTCCAGAACCAAGACCCCTTCGAATCCATAATACTTCATTTTTTTGTCTGAGGATGCGACTGATGTTAATCTCACTCAAAAAAATATTAAGTGACGCTTGGTACATATTTTTTATATTTGAACAGCAGCTATGAGCTTTCTAGTACATCATAGAGCGTTGATAGTGGCTGCGAAGTTCGTTCTTCACGTGCTCTGGAACGCGGAGCTCAAGCAGGCACTGAAGGTGACTCTTTGTGCCATGTGCCTTGTCGTAATCGCGCTGAACACGCTCTTTGACGGCATCCAGAGCCTGGGCATACTCGTTCTGGTTCATGCGAACCAGTGAGGCAGGGCCCTTGTTCTTCCTCAGGCCGTACGCCGCCTGGTTTTGAGTGACGGAACTCTGCATCTGAGCATTTGTTGCAGTCATGTACTTGGCGACCTTTGACGACTCCACCAGAGGATCCTTGAAAGCAGATTCGTCGAGACTGAAGTCGATCGGACCATTCTGCTCGAGGAAACGCATTCCGAGCGACGCACGGATCACCTTCTGGAGGTGATCTCCCCACACCTTCTTGTTCCCTTCCATGACGCCCTTCTGAATCTGCTTCCGAACATGCTCCAGATCGACGATGTCCGTCTGCTGGTTGAGGCGAAGAGTACCCAGAACGCGATGGTTGGGAGGCATGAGCGACAGAATCGCGAGCTGAGTACGGGAAATGTTGTCGCCGTCGATCTTGAGGTCCTTGATGATGTCCAGAGTGCGAGGACCCAGGAAATCATTACCTACAACATCCGTATCCTCCTCGTGAACAGATACCTCGACCTCTCTGGGTTCCAGTAGGTGCAGTGGAAGATTGCGCATGTCAACATCACTCTCGAGAGCCATGGAAAGCAGAGTGGTCTGTAGGAACTCGATGTAGGCGTCTTGCACATCGACGAGTTCCTGGAAGAACTGGATTGCCGTGAAACCGTTACCACGCTTCGCTGCTGCGCGACGGAAGTTCCGTCTGTGAAGACCACGGCGCCGATCCGATCGCACCAAGCGCGTGAACAAGAGAGCAGCGTCGTTCAAGTAAGTCTGCTTGTAGTTCTGGCAGATCTTCTCTCCCGCGTTCGCCGATGAAAAGCAGAACTTCTCAAGTTTGGCATTGAGACATGGAAGGGAGCCCGCAAACATGATCATGGGACGATCCGACTTGCTTGTCACGAAATTGGGAAGGAATCCCATGATGACCGGCACGTGATCGTTGTCTGATGGCATGTTCGCACACACTTCGTACGAATCGACGAACATACGGTACAGGTTGCGCACGACACGCACCTCAGAAATGGCATTCGTTCCATGGTTGCAGCTAGAAAGAGCGAGGATCGCGTGATTGCGTGCATACGCCATGAAATTAGATGGGTAGATCTCTTTGGCCTTGGGAATTGCCTTTTGCTCCTTGGAGAGTTTCAGGTGGGTGCGGTAGGAGAAGTTGTACAGATCTTGTAAATATCCACTATCCTGGAACTGCTGACCCAATCGCATCGGCTTGGTGAACCCGAAACGATTGTAAATGAGCTGTGCGTGGCGTTTGACAATGTAATCGTCGTCGTCTTCCGGCGCCTCAATTTTGTGGCACATGAAGTCGGCCTCCACGGGGGTCCCTCCATATTGACTGAAAGGGTAGTTGCAGAAGTTGGGATCCTTGCTGGGTGGCTGGTAGCGACACACTTCATTCACCCACTCACGGTAATGGCTCGAGCTGACATTGTCCACGGGATACACGGAGTGATAAGACTGGTTGTAGATGTAGCACAAACCTTCGCCGTTACGAGGTAGCCAGGGATTCACAGGAACCTGGTGTTTCATATCGAATAGGCCGACCGACTTCAGAAGGCGCACGCGGTGCGCCTCCGATAGTGGCATCCACGCACCCTGCTTGCTCGTAACGGAGTCCGATTTGCCAATACCGTACGAGGGAAGAGCACCCCACATGATTCCGAGAGATCGCACTTTGCGCATGCACTCACGAATCTTGTGGTCTTGTGGAATCAGCGGAAACAGCTTGGTGAATGTGTCGTCGGTAAGCGCACCGATGAACTTCTTGGCAGCGAAGGCCTGCTCAGGCTCCGAGTGCACAACCTCCTCCCAGAAATCGTGCTTTCGCTCGCGTCCAAACTTCTCGCGTGACGCAAGGAAGGACTCGACTAGAACCTGGCACCAGGGGTGCATGTCAGCCGAATCGCCCTCCTCCGGAAAATCGGGACGGTGCGAATCCGCCGGGTTAAAGAAGCATCGTTTTCCCCAAAGAACCGCTGCGGCGTCGAGCATTGCAAACAGTTGCGCTCTGCAGACGATTGGCCTGACGGGACCTGGGTTACCCAGAGCCGGTCGCGCCGCAGCCAAGTAGTCCCCAGCGTGAATGTGAGAAACTGCGGCTGCATTATATTCACCGGAGAATCTTTGCGGCATGGTGCTTACAGTGTTCGCATCGAGTGCGGTTAGAGGAATGAAGGACATGGTCGATGAGTCAATCTGCGGGAAGGCGTTGGCGACACGCCACTCAGTTCCATCTAGACGGCCTGCAACCATCGCTGCACCGGGAGCTGCGCCGTTGGCCAAGCCTCTGATTTGAGCAACGTTAGGTACAGGGCCCGTAATATTCGTGGATTCTACGAGACCGGGTTGACCCGCAGGCTGGCCATTCAATGACAGAAGGTTCTGAGGTACCGCTCGTATCGCAGGGATACCTATCATACCGTACGGAGTATCGTAATTCGCCATCTCGATCGCACCACGGTACACCTTGTCCTTGTCCGTTTTCGAAGGGTTGAAGCTAGCGAAGTACGAATCGAGACTCAAACGTACCATGACACCCTGTGGATCACCTGGGGGACCCCATAGTTTTTCGTATATTTTCTCGCATAGCTCCGAGAATTTACCATTAACAAGCGTAGTCTCTGGTTGTGGAGCGGCAATCGTTTGCAATGGATTGTTTGGCGTCTGTGGGAACATCGAAGTTGGGACACTGAACGAGTTGTTTTGACCTCCTTCCTGAAAGTGTGCGTTCTTGTTGGTCTGTGCCGCTGCTACGAATTGTCCAGTAGCACTGTACGCGGCTGTTGTCCCAGGGTTAGACCACACCTCTTCCGCGGCTGCCAAGAGAAGATCATCAGTGACCGTGGGTGCGGTGTTGTAATCGGTTGCATAACTACTCAATGACGGGTAGTACATCATTCGCGGGTCGACCATGATGCCCATGAGAGAGTACATGAGCTGTGCAACCTCGGAAGAAAAATCCTGATCTCTCTTCTGGGTGAAGAGCGCACACAACTTCTTGCGCCCCTGCACCATGGATTTGATCGTATCACCAACGCCAATCTCGAAGTTGCTTGTTGTACCGGTGGCGCTAGAAACCGAGTAACTGAGGCGACCTTTCTCCGTACAATCCGCTGCCGAGTCTCCCGTCATTGAGAGAAGTGGAAGATCACTGGCAGCTTTCGCGAGCTCCGTGCCAATACTCTTCTTTCGGACCGATTCGTCAACGGTAAAGGCGACATACCGTGTATTCATTTTCCACTGCATGAACTTGAGAAGGTTTTCTGTTTTAGTGACACTGTTCACATCTCCTCCGAATTCAAAGTTCACAAGACCGTACTTGAATACTTGAGCGGTTGTGAGATTGGGAAAGTCGGGGATCTGACTCATAGTGTCCTTTTCACTCGCCGCTGCTGACCCAGCATTCCTCAGCGGAGGAATTGGATACAAGATTCTGTTGCGATTAGTAAGTGGGCCATCGTATTTATTGTTAATTGAATACACCTCGGAGAAGGGAGGACTGATATTGGTATTGGTCATGTACAATGTTACGGCAGCGTTGTATGCATTGAATATGTCGGTTGCCACTAATGGGGAGGCCGCACCAGCAACCACCAACCATGAGGAGTCGGGAGTCTCCACACTTTTTATGTCCAGATTCAGAGTTCCACCACCGGTCGAGAGATAGGAGAACCCGAACTGAGGAGTTCCTCTCGAGAAGGCGGCTCCACCAACAGCGACCGCAGCGTATTCCGTGATTAGCGCATACCGTTCTACGTTCACATCTGGGTTGAGTGCGGCGGCGGCGGTTGCAATTGCAGTGGACACGTAACATCTCTGGCCATTAGCCGGGACGCACGCTTGCACTTGTCCATCATTCGTATTCATCATTCCAGATTGTACCATGGCACCGTTCACGATTGAGTCAATCATCGTCTTGCATCTCTTCACGAACTCCGAGGAGGGACCCAGCCAGCTTGTCGGAGAAACGTTCATTTTGGTGACGAAGATATTGAACGCACAGGAAGGTTCAGCCAAGAATCGATCGACTTCAGCTGCGGTAAAGTCGTATTTAAATACAGCCGCCCCCGTCGCGACGTACCCAATGGCGCCAATGATTTGAGTCACAGTGGCTGTAAGGAACTTAGTACGCATGTCCATGTAGTGGATGTATTTGTCCATGTTAAGCTTCCATGTTCCCTGCCATCCAGCCTTTTTGTCGAGACCCTCTTTCCAGGCTGCCTTGAACTCTGTCCAAGGTCGTACTGTACCAAGGGGATCTCTGCAAATCACATACGCAGCATCTGGGCCGAGGGCATACTGGATCGACTTACGGAACGATACAAGCTTCATACTGAGCTGATTGGCCCGTGTCGTCTTTGCGTCGGCCATGGTTACCTTAAGGGTCTTGCCGGACGAGAAGCCGTTGTCTGCAATGACGTAGTCAGATGTGGAATCGGAAGCGTCAAAGAGCGACTGAATCAACGTTCTCGGGTTCGTCAATGCATCAGCAGTTCTGATCTGAGGGGAGAAGAGACCCTTGGCGATCACTCGGAACGGAATATCGAGCTCGTTCATTCCAAGTGTGTTCAATAGGGTTTTGAGCATTACAATGCGGTTCGTCACTGCACCGCCTTGCATGTTTTCGAAGAAAGATAGAGCGTCTTGGATAGTACCTTTGAGCGACTCGCAAGTGTCGTTCGATTGGTTGTGAACATTGGTGTTGAAAGAAGGGCCGCCTGCAGCAAGATTCCTGTTCAGTGCCGAAGCTCCTCCCGCGGAGTTGTACTTGGCGATGAGAGCCGGCAGAGCGCCGCCATGGCCCGCGCCGTTGACTGCACCCAAGTGAGGAGCTGCCCCATCGAGGAGAATCGACATGGCATTCACCATCATCTTTGTCGTGACTGGATTGCTCACGATGTCTTGGACCTTGTACAGCTCCATGCGGATCGGGTTCATGATGTACTCACCAGTGTCATCGAGATCGAAGCACGGCCCCGTCTGGAGGAATGGGTCGTACTTATGTCCACACGAATAGTACGTCTTGTCGAAGATTTGAATGCCTTCGTCAGTGTTACAGATAACGTCGTCATTTGTCGGGCGTTTTCTAATCATCGCATCTGCGGAGATTCCTCCGCGAGGGTTGTCGGCACCCAGTACGGTTTGCTGGCCCATACCAGGTAGAGGCGTATATGGATCGTTCGTTCTCCAGTCGGGTTGTGAAGGAAGACCGGTAACAGCTCTGTAAGTGTCTTCCTCCCGTGTAGGGTCATCAGGCGCGCCACGGTAGTGCATGAGCCCTTCTCCACGACTTACGTCGGGACCCGGGTCGAGAAGGGAAGCTCTCAGACTGGTCTTGCGTTCGTCATGACCCTTCGGTATAAGAGCGCTTCGGTCCTGGTCATACCGATCAGCCCCCATGCCACCACGCGTAGCTTCTGCCGTCCCGCGCCATAAAGATCTCCACTTCTCTACGTACATACGCGAGGGCTTCAAGTAAGTGGTATCGAGGTGGAGGAGATAATCCGTATCGTGCTGGGTGCTTTGCATGCCCATTCCCGTAATATGCGTCGGACATCCCATGACTCCACCAACCTGATCTTCAAATGGTCCATACGGATGAGCACCGCCTACAAGGTACGCCAAGTAAGGAGCAAGAATGTGCTTCACCTTATCTCCGGTTCCGAAGCCAGACGGCGTACCCATCGCATCTTCGACAAACGTGCCTGGCGCCGCCGCAGCAGACCCGGCAAGTCGGTCTGCCGCAATGGTGAGGTCTCCCGTCATACTCGCACGAGTATGACGCGAAGTACGGATATGCTGCATGAGATTAAAGGGGTGGCCCCAACCCCACATAAAGGGTGCCTGAGTCGCCGAGTTGAGAAAGACGTTTGCCATCTCCTCCGATCCTGACCACCGTCCAACGGAATAGGCAAAAGTCTCGATTTGCTCACATTCTTTGTCGGAGGTCGACAGGTTCTTGTGCACCACACTCAGACGATCCGGGTTCATCTCACCCGGAGTTGTGAGGCTCGGAGGGCCATCTTCGTACAGGCTTGCGGGGACGTGCAGGCGGATCATGTCGTAGTCGGGGGTATCCTGTTTCGACAAGAGGCGGCGATCCCAGCAGAGACGACGCCCCTGTTCGTTCGCGTAATACATCATAACGAGAGTGTACGTCTCCTTACTCGCGTAGCCAAGACACCACTCGTCGTGCATGGTCCGCAGGGTCTCAATGTGCTGCTCGATACACGGCTTAAGATCGTAAATATCACGAGCATTGACGTTACTCGTCATACCGGTACCGTTCAGAGCAAGCTTATTAAGCTCATCCTTGATCCCCGCGTCCATGCGAAGCGAACAATCCTGCTGTGATGTACCGGGCATTCCCATGGGATCGTCTTTTCCACGCACGGATGTGAAGGCTCCCCATGAAATACGATTGAGCTCTGCCGGGTTGTCGAGCATCTTACGGTACCCGTCGATCTGAAGGGCCAGGAAGTGCTTCATTCCATCGCCGAACAGATTGCTGACAAACATGTTGAGGAATGTCACATACTTATCGGGATAATAGTTGAGTACCGCTTCGGCGAGACTTTGAGTGTTGGCAAGATCGATTGGAACTTTGCAGCCGAAATCTCGAATCACTTGGGTCTTCGTAACAAGACGAGGATCCTTCTTCGCGTACAAAGGAGGATCGTACGGATCCGCGCGCTCAATGGCCTCGCCAAGAGCGACTGGGTCGTCGTAGATGCTTCTGAATGTCTCCTCGTCGATGAACTTACCGGTGTAGTTGTAAGGGCACGCGGGGGATGAAATTCTGGGGTTGAATGGTTGTAGTCGCTCCTCCTCGAGTCCGCCTTCATTCGATGGAACGTTGAGTTCGTAGTGTACATCGATGCCAAGTGCACATGTGATGCGCTCGCGCTTGGCATTCTGTGACGATACGAAATCCGCATCCCCTTTTTTGTAAGTGCAGAGGGCAGGAGAGAGAAAAGTTTCCGAATTTACGGGCATGCCGGGTAAAGAAGTATCCATGTCTTTTTGTGTTAGGGTTAACTTGTTAACTGAAAAAAAAATACGACAGTCCGAACGATTAATCAATCTACATCCCCATCGAAAGACACGCGGGATGGAGCAAGATACGCAACACACATGGAACGAGGGGCCGACGTTAATTCTCGGCGCCTTTTACGAACACCCTCACGAATGGCATCCTTGCGCTCTCTTTTCTGAATCTGTGAAACAGAGTTCATGTCTTTTTCTATCTCGGTAATGTGTCCTAGTACATATGATAAAACGCCTGTTTGATAGGTCCAAAGAGCAAAGTTAGCCTGTCCGAGCGTCGTATCGTACTGTTCTTCGTCTATGTGGACTGTTATGCGAGATCTTCGTCGAAATGGATCGAACAGTCTTCGTTTCCAGAAAGCCAGCATGTTCCGATATGAATGATGAATGTTGACAAGTTGCCCAGGAATCTGCGACGAACAAACGACGTTGTGTTGTTTGCTCCAATTCGTCACACACCAATCCAGTGCTCTGAGTGAGACCGGTGAAGTTTGCGTGACCAACGGAAGAAGCACTTCTTTCGCGATGGTATCTGTATACTGCTTTTCCAAAAGCTTGAGAAGAGACGCTTCGCGAGAAGTAAGTAGGGTGCGGTCCGTCTCGAAACGCATGTGTTCGGTCTATTATTAGGTTGTATGGTTCCAAATTTGATTCTCTAAAAATTATACTTTGGTCTTTTGCCTGACTGATCGAGATCGGCGTAGGCGAGTCTATCTGCGAGTTGCCCGGCAACTCGGACCTGCTCGTCGGAAACTAATTCCTTCTGCACCTCTTCCTCGAGTGCGTCAACATCTTTGATCATTGAGTCGATGTCACCGTCGCCACCGTACTTTTCGTAGAGCTTTTCGTAGAGCATGGTCATGGGCAGGTTTGGATAATAGAGTTTGTAATTTTTCCCTGTGTAAAATGTCAAATACGTATGAGAGATACTTTTCCAGTGTACGTAAACAATTATAATGCAACCCTTGATGGATTGACGTTAGGTTAGATACTTTACATCAAGTTGTGTGCAATTGTTTACCTTTTTACGCTCATTCAAGGTACATGAACCACCCACAGTGAGACATAGGATCAGATTACACACTCGTTCATCCACACAAAGCGAGACAGAGACGAGTGCAAATGTCGGTTTCCTCTGAGAGTGAACGCAATGAGATCGAGTCTTCCACTGGGACCGACGAAGATATGGAAGATATCTCGCTAATCGAGTACCTGGAGCGCGAAACGCACTACGTGAGTGGAAACCTCCGCGACGCCACCTCCTCCCCTCCCGTTGTCGCGGCTCTTGTCCCTACACAGAAGGGATGGACCTGTCGGTCTATTTTTTCAACTGCAATGAGGCATGACTACGTGTCGTTTGAGTCACTCGACGACGTCATTGCCTGGCTTCCGTGTGACTTGAAGCGTGGTTGGTACGTGTCCACTGATCGCGAAGAGACTTTGGCATATCTCGCCACACTTCTTGAGAAACCTGAAGTGTTGGCTCGTTGTGATGTGGTGGCCGGGCGTCCTTGTGATCCACCAGACGTCTCGGCGGCGGCAGTGCTCCAACATCTTGAGCACGGCTATTGAGTTTGACAGCCCCGGCACCGACGTATAAGCGGTACTGGGTCAGTGAATCAGAGTTCTCATACCGAGATGGTAAGAGAGAGTCCGAAACGGAAAGATAGTCGAGTGTGTTGGAGAGGCGCTCATGCCCGGATTGTGTGGTAACATTGTCTGTGTCGACATAGTCGGGTATGTGATGCCGGAGTAGATCCAAGTCACGTGTTTCGGTAACTTTCATCCACTCGTCCAACGTACATTCCCCTTTCAGTAAGAGGCGTGACGCCTCAAAGTTGTTGTTTATTTTGAAATTGTTGGAGAGGGTTTGTTTGGAGGCGGGTTTGTCTCCGACGCCAATCCATTCAACTTGCTTTTTGATTCGACGCACATCGCGACAGCCTTCAAGTGAAGCGATTGCACGATTCACGTGGTCGTGAGGAAGAGTGCGGCAAAGAAACGTCCGTATAGTCTTTACATAGGGAGCGAACATTCGTATATGGTGAAAGTCTGCGAGACATTGCATATCGATGTGTTTGACTTGAGTGCAAGTGATCAGCGTAGGGGCGTAGCCTTTCTTTTCCGTCTTCTTCAAATAGCCAACCACTGCCTTTCTAGCATCAGGCGTGAAGCTTTCAAAGTCGTCCAAAAAGACTGCCGTTCGAGAAATGTTTTGCTCAAACTCGTGAACTCTGTACTCCCCATCGATTCGTTCCGTCCGTTCGATTGTAACTCTGCCTGAAAATGGATGTACCTTGCGAGTAGACTGAATCTGTTTCAGTAAGTCGGCTGTATCGTCCGTATCGACCCCCGACATTTCGTTCAACTGAAATCCAGCCGCTTTCATTGCCGAACGCACACACATTGTTTTTCCACAACCAGTAGGACCCCATATTACCACCACTTTGTAGCCATTATCCGAAAACAGATGATCCATGAGGGAGCGGATCGCTCGTTCGTGACCCAGATTGAGAATGTTGACCGGTAGAGTTTTGGGACGTGTTATAGTGGAACGAGGTAGAGGAGGTGGTGGAGGAGGAGGTGGAGGTGGAGGAGGTGGAGGTGGAGGTGGAGGTGGAGGAGGTGGAGGAGGTGGGGCAGATGACAAAGTTGTCGAAGAACTGCAAACTGAAGGTATGAGCGTTCTAGTAGACGGTAGAGGTTCAGATTGCGCTGTAGAAGCTGTTGCGGCCTTGGGTTTTTTGCGCGGCCCTCCAACTTTAGGAAGAGGAGCAGTGTGCTTTGGCATCAAAGGACGTTCGCTGTTTGGTCTCCGTTGTGTCACAAGCGTTTGGTCTACAGTTTGGTGCTGCAGTTTGGTCTCTGTCTGTGTTTGGTCTGGGCTCGCGGACCTTATCTGACGGTCACCTTCCATCGATTTTTTTAGCACTCCATCTATACAACTTGTCGCAAAGATGAGTGGGACTTCAAGTGTTGATGCATCGTTCACCCCTCCTGTGTACACCAGCGATGGAAGTGAAGGAGTCACTTGCCAGTTCATGTACCAAAAGGGAATGTACATAAAGAAGGATGCAACCGACATACCCACCCATCTTCTGCTCAACGGTGGTAAGGTTCGCGTGCCGAGTGGTGGCTCTGAGAAAGAAGAAGAGCTCGCACGCGGTTTCTTCGAACGTATGTGCCAAGATTACCACAATGGCACAATGGTTCCCATCGTTGCTGTTCGTACTATCGTTTTTCGAATGTACGCCGATTTCGACTTGAAGATTCCTCTTGCTGAGCTTTCTACGGATGCGATTCGTAAGATGGCAACGACAATCAATGTCCAAGCCCAACGATTCTTTCCTAGTGACCATCCTCCGCTCACGTGCATAGTGTGTACCAAGTCGAAACCACCCCTGGGTCCTATAGAATCGTCCGTGGCATCGCAATCTATGGCTGCTGCAATAGGTATCCCAAGCGCCCTCTACAAACATGGCATTCACTTTCATTGGCCAGACGTTTACGTGAAGCAAGAGGATGCCCTGTACATGCGCGAAAGCATGATGGCTGCGTTGGAACGGATCGACTGGAATGAATATCTTGGCACAGGAACTGTTGACTGGGCCACGGTTTTCGACGAAAGTGTCTATGGTATCTCGGACAAAGGAGTGTCGGGGTCGTTGCGAATGACAGGGGCACCCAAGGCTTGTATATGTACGGGTTGCAAGAATGACAAGGAGAAGAAGCTGGGGTGTGGTCAATGTTTTCGTCGCGGTTACATCATTGATCCCGTTCACTACCGCTTGTTCGAGGCGTACATGGGAGGAGACGTGGATGAGGAAAAGACCTCGAGGCTGAAGGCAAACTTCTACAAACTTCTCATGGTGACAGACATTCGCTCCCCTGACCCGGATCGTTCAACCATATCCCAAGGGTGGCAAGTTTACCCAGGATGCCCTCAGTTGAAGGTCAAAGATGGACGGGGTCGCAAGCGCAAATGTGCCCCTGATGCAGAAGGCGTGGAGCGCAAGTTTACACGCAATCCGGAAGTGAAAGACGTTGAAAAGGAGCGGATCATGCGCAAGTACCTCGTGCAGTTATCACCTCAGTACACAAATGCTTCTATGCGCATCCTGTACGAGGAAAAGAAGATACCTTTGAAGATGAAGGCTCCGCCCGTTCCAACCATTGTTTCGTACAAGTGTCCTTTGCGCGGAGATGGAGCACGCTTCTGTATGAACCTGAAGTCCAACGGCGGTTTTCACAACAGCCAGAACGTTTGGATGGAAATCGTACCAAAGAACACGAGCAAGAATGAATTCGTCGCACGCATGCGATGCTTTTGTAAGTGCAAAACTTACGAGGGTCGACGTGGGCAGCTGTGTTCAGATTTCAAGAGCAAGGAAGTCATGCTGGATCCTGACGATGTCAGTACTCTCTTCCACAAGGGCACAACCGCGAAACATGAGCTGGATCGAGCCGTCGCACATTACAACAGTTTGAAGAACAAGTGGTGATCCGGAGTGTTGCCCCAGATTTTTTTTCACAACGTGCGTTCAAACACGGTGTGAGAAATGTCGATTGAGAAATCGCCAAATTGTGCCAAGTACACCGACACTGTATCGACCTTGGTAGAATTGACTGCTACCGTTCCGGGTGACGAAAAGTGTAAGATTAAAGTACCCGCGTTTTCTTGCCAAACAAAGGCATTTGAAAAGCCGGACGAGGCCACACACAACTTTTTGTCAGGACTAGCGACTACTAAATTAGAGGATTTAGGTTGTGACGTAACTAACATGGAGACGTCTTTCACCACCAATCTAATGGGAGCCCAAGATATGGAGTATTCTGCCTCTAAGCTAGCAAAGGGAGGGATGTCCTCGAACTGCTTCCAGACGGGTAATGATCCGCGTGAACATACGCACAAAATCGTTGCAAAGTGCAACCCCATGTACGACATGACGGACAAAGATGGGAACAGGGTGCGCAATTTCAACAAGGTTTTCAATTCGGATTTGGCAGCTTGTGACGTTAGCGACGAAGCGATGCCGCAGCTTCTAGAGGATGCGCGTAAGGTTGCGGCTCACAATGCCGCAGTCAATGGTTACACATTAGACAAACCAGAGCATTTGGCTTGCACGTATAGTATTCTGCCTCACGTTTGATCAATCAGTTTGAATACTTTTCATGCCACAACACCAAAAACAAGGCATGCTCGTTTCTTTTTTTGAAGCGCTCGTGAAACCGTCTAAACCCGGTCCAATGACTATTCTAGGAAGGTGGTGTGGTCCGTGGTATAGCAAATCTTGTAACGTCATGAACAAGGGATGGTTGGCGGATGCCGACAACTCAGTTTGGGATGGGCCACCTCCGAAAGTTGATGACACACCTGTCGATCAAGAAAAGTCGAGGGCTGCTACATCAAATTACAAGTCTGTCAATAATACATGACATACTGTTATGAGATCAGTTGCCCAAATTATCGTCAACCGCAAATCTTTTGTGAGAATTCTCGCATTATGTGCCATGAAGGAAGAAACTGACCATCTTCGGAAGCAGCTTGAATACAACAACTTTTTGCTTACCCCAGACGACATGCTTTTTCGGAATGGTCTGATAGTCAATGTAAAAACAACCGGGATCGGTATGGTGAATTCAGCGGCCAACTCGTCATTACACATACGAGATATGAAACCGGATATAGTCATTAATGTTGGGTGTGCGGGTGCACACATACCTTCTCTTGAAAAGGGAGATGTTGTGGTCTGCGAGTCACAAGTCGGCACAACCAGTGTCATCGCAAAAGAATACGAAACTTTACCATACGGAGACAGAGAGCTTTCGCAACCACTCTTTTTTAGCGATGAAACATTGATCGGAATGGCACGTAAAAGCGGAGCGGAACTTATAAAATGGAACAATGCTCGTCGGTACCCTTTGATCACAACCGGTCGCGTGGCGTCGTCGGATACGTGGACTGATAGTGCCGCCGGTGTCGAGAAACTTCACAAGCTTTTCGGGACTTTGTGTGAAGATATGGAGGCCTCTGCGATCGCCCATGTGTCTGCAGCTAACGGAATTCCATTTCTTTCCGTAAAAGACGTATCCAACTCCGTCTTCCTAGAGCAATCAACAGACACTTTTGACGCAGTAGAGCACTCAGTTCCACACTTGGCGGGAATGAATGCAGCGTCTGTTGCTGCTAAGACCCTAAGAGACCTGTCGTTCATGACAGGTTGAAACTATTATGTTTTCATTCAGTAACGATGTATCGCCTGGTACCCCTTCGCACCTTGAGGAACACAGCAAGAGTAAAGTTTCATGAGATGGTCCCCTCCGATATTCCCAAAGTTCATGGCATTGATCGTGTCATACACGAGGCATATGCAACGAGCCCGGGACCCGTTGATGATTGTCCAAATCCTGTTCAGAGACCATGGTACATGCATCCGGCACAAGATGACAACCTGTTGGTGCTACATGGTGAACGATTCATAGATGTATACTGTGTCGCTCAAAAAACTCTCGCATCTTTCATAGTGACCCCTGAAAAGATTTACAAAAATAACAAGCTTTATCACGACTCCCCTGCCATGATTGTGTGGCCTGCAGGAATATTTCATAGAATAGTGAGTGGAAGCGAAGGTAGCATAAGCGTCAATTTCTCTACACGTACCAAAGGGTTTGATCTTTCGGACAATTTCAATGTATACGATTTAGATACAACTACCGGCAACTATAGGGTCATAAGAGAAGGGAAAGATGACCAGCCTGACCTATCTTATGTCCAGACAGACAATACACTCAAGGAGATTCTAGCTTCGAGATGAACCTTTCGATGCTTCTGAGGAATTCGAGAATGCTATCAGACTCGAAACGCCAAACAACACGTATGCTCCGAATCGAGCATAGTAAATTTTTCGAAGCAGGAACGGTCGTTCAAATACTGGTGCACTATGCATTTGTTTGGCAAACTTCATCCCCATGAACGCTAGACTCAAAGGAAGTGGCATTTCGGTTTTAGTAAAAGAGGAAATTAATTCTGATGAGCCTTGGCCCCGCTGGACAAGAACCGATCCGGATTCTGGAGGTAGTCGACGACTTCGCGCAACTCCTCCTTGGCGGAGGTCAATCCGGCGACGTCGGCAAAGGTGGTGTTGACGCGTTCGCCCAGGGACAGGACGGTCTCGTCCCGCAGCATCCGGTTGGGCATCATCGATGCCATGGCCGTTTGACGAACGACCATGAAAGCGAGAAGACCGACAAGGAGGAGGGTCGGCAAGCTCTGCAACACAAGTCCGATCAGGTTTCCGGTCGACGGAACGAGAGACACGTCGACGCCATTGTCGACAAACCGATCCATGACGCTGGCCACCTGAGTGGGAAACAGCTGCAGCTGCTCGACCGACCCGTCGAGCATGTCCAACTTCAATTGGGCGTTCGGGTAGACGTCCCCACGAACGATTCCTCCCGACCCGAGGGAGGTGACGAGGTCCGTGTAGCTCAGACTCATCGTCGGCCGAATCGTTCGCATTTGTGACAGGAGTTGTGTTTTTCACTTGAGAAACGAAATGAATCGAAGGGGTTGAGTGTCCACTTGACAAAAAAAGAGTCGGACAACGGACTGTGAGACTTGCATCCAGGATCGTCATACAACCTCACCTTTACCGAGGAAGAGTGGAAAGAGATAGGACACGATCTGTGGCGTCTCCGTAAGCCGACGGCAGAAGAGATGAAGAAATACGTGTTACCCACAGACGAGGGTATGAGAAGGTTGAGTTTCTACATTTCCCTTGACCGTCAAGGATGGTTTACATTCTTGAAAGAAAACAACTTCTTAGAACGTCTTACTGAAGAACAAAAAGTCGAATTAATTCACGATGACGTGAATCGCTTACAAGCGTTTGTGGAGAAGAAAGTCATCGCACTACCGACCGTGTTAGAGTCGATAAAATTGAGAGACAAAGTGAAAGAGTTCGCCCACCTGTTCAAAGTATTAGGCGATACAGAAGGGACACCCGATCAAAAAATATATCTTTTGAATCATCGTAAACCGGATAAAGAAGAGGTAGAATTCATAATGAGAAATGAAGAGTATCTTAAATTGGTCCCCACTATAGGAGGAGGAGAATGGTGGAGGGACGAGGACTACTCAGAGCTCGTTAGAAAATGTAAGGCAATCGTGAAAACAGCAGTCGCCGACAAACAAGAGAAAATTAATTATTTGATTCCTCGCGGACGCTTTGTTTTCGACACATTTAATGTGGATGAACTCAACAGCACCTTTGGCGAACAAGTTGTTGAAAGAGCGAGGAAAATAATCGCACCTTCTTCACGGTGAGATTGCGCGTGCTTTGTGGCAGCACGTGAAACATAATGTTTCGTCTCTTACTATACACATCTTGAAAGTCCCCCCGGGTGTACCTATGATCTGTCTACAACGTTTACAGGTTGTGGTGCGGTACCAAACGTGAATATAATACCTTAGATCTTCGCATATAGGGGGGTCCCTTTGATTGGATGCGTAGTGAAGAAACTGAAGCATCAGTTGAACCAAGACGAATGTCTATTTTCTGGGACGTCGACTATGACGTTTGAGTCATTGCGGCTCAGAGGATCTACAATTTTTAGAGACACTGCCTTTCCTTTTTTGGGACCTTTGGAGGAGGGCGGGGTGGGCTTCACTCGATCTAGCAGCGTCTTCGGATGTGTTTCACAATCATTACTTATACATTTGGGACGGGGGGACTTTGGAGGGAGATGCAAGAGGCACGTCAGAGCTAGGAAGAGCCACAGATGCTGAATTGCCGCGAAAGGCTGAGCCGCTTCGGGAGCGACCCATTCACGGAGTGCCCAATCTGCGAATATGGTTCCTCCTGCGACAGACAATGCCAACAGTGTACCTAGACGAACAAGTCGCCTGCCTATCAGGACGATCACAATCGCCGCGAGGGGAGCACCTATGACTCCCACCATTCTCCAAGCTTCGGCGTCGCTAACGTTTTCGCATTCGAGTAAGTCAAATGTTCTCCATGCCAACAGTCCTACACCACCTGATGCTGCCGATGCTATCGTGTATGTGAGAGCAAAAGTGGTCGTTGAGGATCGTCTTCTTCGACGTGCGAGTTCCATACTCAACCAGAATAGAAAGATTAACACTGTGGGAGTACATTGAACTGCGATTGAACCCGGCTCTTGTAGGGAACCTGTAGTGTTACGAGGAAACAGTATGTCCAAGTCTCCACAGGTCATCGAGTATTTGAGAAATATTGCTTAAAAAAACATTGGTTGCGTACAACGTCCTGTACCTAAAATATGTGGTAAGCGTAAACTGGTTGATTTATTATGGAAGAAACTGGTACTCAAGAGAATTCTGACAATGAAGATAATTGTGAGGATTTGAAAATCGACTCGCAAAAAAATGGAAGGGACGTTCACGTGTACACAACTGCACAGGCCATAGGTGCTTTCATGGGTGGGGACCGTTCCACCCTTGTGTGTTTTAGATGTGGCCAAACGGGACATGTTCGTTTCCAATGCCTTCAATATAAGGTCCGATTGTGTCTTCACTTCGAGAAGGGCGAATGTAAGGATTCCAATTGTACATTCGCTCACGGCCAAGCAGAGTTGAGGACGCCCTGGAAAGCGAGGTGTGTTCGAGTTGTGAAGCAATCGGGCAAGTTAGTGTGCATAGGATGCAATAGCACAGAACACACTTTTCGTAAGTGTCCGTTCCAGGTGGGTAGATCTTAGCGCTTCGAAACAAACTTGAATGCATCTGTGACTGTTACACCTCTCTTGTGGTCAACTACGACTATTGCCGGTACATCAGACACTCCCGAACTCAAAGCGATGTCCCGCTTTGTATCGTCATCACATATCCACTTATTTAGAGTCACACCCCTGTATTTGTCTTCTATTACTTGCTCGGCTTCTGAAATGTGTTCTGTCTCAAATCTTGAACAGTGTTCGCACCCGGTTGCAGTGACCAAAAACACTACATAGTTTTGAGTATCGATATCTGAAAACGTTTCAATACCACTAGTTACGAACGCTCTGGACAAGGCGTTATCCATTATTTCTTTGTCACGTATATTTTTTTGTATGGCATATATTTAAAGTTTATGTGGCAACTTGCTGTGTTTGTGGTATTGTTACTCATTCTTCATGTTCGCAGAAAAGAACGTGAAGTGTATTATCATACTGTGACGAACAATCATAGTTCATGTGTGAAAATGACTCTGTGTTCTAAGGACGGATCAAATGAAGCTTTGATACTTGAAACTGTATTGTGTGACAAGTTTGCCGTATTCCAAATAGATACTGGTTACGCCGGTGCACCAGTCATTTCAAAGTCTTACCTGGCATCTCAAACCGCGGTAACAGGTACAGATGTATGTCAAAAATATGCGTCAGCCATAAAAGTATCAAGAAAGGCTTCAGAAGATGAAGTTCAACGTGCTCTTAGAAGTTTGCTAAAGAGCGGTTTATGCCGTTCTTTCACGAGTGGTTGTACCATGAGATTGATGGGTATAGGAAGTACAAACGAAATGCAGTCAGACATGCTACTATGTAAGAGCTTGGCTTTAAAAAACGTACAGGGTGAATATCAACGTATGGGCGGTCAGGTTGACGCCGATGTTTTCGTTACTCATTCCTTGAAAGGCGGAGTCCATATACTCACCTGCGATTACCTGCTACATAGAAGCCCCTCCGTATTGTGTCCGGCTGACGAAAAGCTGTGGTTGGGACTTTCTGAGGATGACAAGATTTCAATGGAGCCTAGCTTCAAGTTCCATGAGTCATTTTTCGTAGGAGGCTCTTTTGCTATAATGATGACCGTCGGAGGAGTGCCCATGCGTGTCGTTGTTGACACCGGCGCGACTGCTCCACTATCTGTGTCCAAATCGTCTTCTACGCGCATCAAAAAGTGTTCGGTTCCGACGGGTGGCGTTTTCAATCTTATACAGACGGGGGTCAACGGAGAACGCATCTGTTCATCGTCCATCTCCGTAAACGTTAAAATAGGATCTGTTGATTTGGGAAATGTCATAGCATTTGTAAATAACGAAGATGTGGAGGGTGCGGACGCTTATGCAGGTCTCGGTATGTTACGAGCACTCGATCTATGGCTAGAGCCACATCGTATAGGGATACGACGAAACAGACTACAACCTTCTATACCGCGTGGTAGGCCCGGTGCTTGTGAGGGTGCGGTATTGCCACCCTGTGCTCTATGAAGAACGCCTGCGTTTACGTTTCGTAGGAGGTTCGGCAAGTTGGGTCAACATATTCAACTTGCGAATGTTGGCACTCCTTTCTTTTTGAAGACGTTCTATGTGAACGTCCTTTTCTTTTGAGAGATCAACCATAATGATAAATCATGAAATCGAATTGCCTCCAATCGTGCAAGAGGCGATGAGATTTTGGAATGCCGCGACTGAATTGTACGTGAATGCTTGGACCATCATGTCTATCAATGAAATGAAATCCAACAGAGATGCATATATTCGGAACAAGCAAACATTGGTCACTCCAATCGCATATCAATATTATGGCATGGCTCACGTGTTAGCATATTGTGATAAAATAGATGTTACATTAACATACATGGATGGTGGGGCGAATGGTCAAGAAAAAATCTCAAACGTGCGGCGAAAGTGACAAAAAAAATAGTAAACTTTACAAAAATGGCGTCCCTGTGCATCTTGTTGTCGCTATGTTATGATGATGAATTCAAAGCCAAAATATCTGACGAGACATACGGACCCATTCCACGTGACGCGCGGCTCACCCCCACGGGCAATCCGCTTGACGTATTAGATACGCGAATGAAGGCGTCGCCTGGGCCTGATCCCCTTTGGTTTGTGTACGAAAACAGTCTTCAATCGCGTAGCACCATCGACAAACTCAAAGAGAGACAAAACGACCTCGACGAGCTCTTCGCATCTCCGGCTCCGGATGCCGATGTACAGTTTACTAATGATGCATTTGGAGGACAAAACTGGGAAGAATACCCGTTTAAGGCGAGGGACGACTGGGAGCGCGGTATTCCAGATGCACTGCCCGTGATTGTTGAAACCCTCAACAGCCAAAATGTACTTGCTTCAAATCTTGTGGATAATCTCGCCAAACTTTACAAGAGAGCCATCAAGCGCGTCGACGCGCGGTTGGCCGAAGAAAAAAAGTGGCAGATGCTGGCGTACTTAGTCACCAAGACCAACGCACTCGAAGAGACCCTCAAGCGCGACAACCAGTTTGAGACGCAAACGTACCTCGAGTCGGTAGACGGCCCGTGCGCGCTCCTCGTGTTCGTTTTTGCATTCACCTTCGGCCTCCTCTTCCGCTTCAGCTGCATCAGCTGCAAGAAGGTCACGCTTGCGCAACGAGAGCCGGAAAAGATCATCAGCGTGTAGTTTGCTCGCGGGTCGCAACTGCCGATCCAGTGGGTACTTTATAAGACATGTCTTCGCAACTTGTAAAGCTTAAAAAATTTTACTGCGCGCGGGCGCGGAGGGCGGCCTGCCGGCGGTATATTTTTTTTAAAAGTATGACACAAAAACGACAATGCCACGTCGCAGTCGATCGAAAAGGAGGCTCAGCAAACGGTCGTCAAGAACTCGCGCGCAGTCAGGATTGCGCAAATTGCGCAATCGATCCAGGCGCAAGGGAATACGGTACAGAAGTGCCGATTCAGCATCCATATTGGAAGCGCTACAAACTCTAAAAAGGGAAAGAGCAAACTACATAGAAGCTTTCGTCCTCAAAAAGGGACTTAGACCACATGAAACAAAAGAGAATTGCTGGGTGGACCGAACGGCCAGTTTGGTATCCTCCTACTGACTTGAGACCAAATACGGCTGAGACCAAAGTCCGATCATGCCTCCTTACGTTACATCCCGCGACCTTTTGTGGGTGTTGAAGACAAACACACTTCTGTGTTACCACCACAAACTGGAGGTTGCGATGCATAATTACGTCAAAACAAATGATCTGTATACATTGGCAAAGCAATGCAATCTCATCTGTCAAGGCACTCTGGACTTTTACAGAGTCATTTCCGAAGCAAGTAAATTCTCGGCATCAAGTGGTAATGCAACGCGTCCTCATACGAATACTTTTCAAAGCGATTGAAACACATCAACTAAGCTTCAAGACGAATGATTTACCACCCTGTGAGCTGAGAAAGTCAGACATGTGGCGCGTTGGAACGTTCGGAGCGGAAGCGATGCGTTTCATGTTGTATCGCCATATGACGTTCCAATCTTCATCGTATACTAAACGCACCATGAAATCGCTGTCGACACGATATAGCCAAAATGTAGAATATAATAGGCCTAAACGAGTTTTGTAAGAATCCGTTCGTATCCAACGGTCGTCGATCACAGTCATGCGCGTGAATGTGATATTTCCGAAAATAGACATGACGTACCCACTGAAAGAGGGGTGAAACGTTATGTCACGTCCATTCCAAAACAGCGCAGTTGCTCCTTGTTTTGACCATTTGCGCCTGTGAACCGTTATGAGTTCCATAGGGAACGTATTATGTTCCATCCACCATATACCCACAAATTCAGGTGGACAATCAGAATCTACTTTGTCGAAAAATGGTACCGTCCATTTTAGTGATCTGTCGTAGACGTGGCGAGTCGTGCAAAGCGGAAAGTCCAGCAGCTTGGCGATTCCACTGACGGAACATACGCCATAGTTCAACTGCGGCATGTTTCCTTTGAGGTGTGGTATCGGTGGAATTGTATCGTCACAAACAGATGGCGCGATGCGAGATACGAGCGATAATATGACGAAATACACTGTCCATATTGCAACAATATCAATGAATCTGTTATGCACCGAAGTAATGAACGACAACGCAATTACAGAATAAAGTGTTGATACGAGAGTGCCCGGTAACAGCCATTTTTTCCCGCAGGTATATCTTAGTCCGATTGACACGGTTGCAGATACGTACACACAGACGAAGTAAGCGGTCATCCCGTATCTCATACTCAACACAGCGCCCCCTCCGATGCCGAGGACCGCAGATATCAATAACGTTCCGGCGTTTGTGTTCCCGTATATTATGGGAGGGTCGTCGTATCTGTTGCATAGCTGAGCGAGCACCGCCACGATGGGTGTAGCTACTATGTACAGCGTGGGACTAGAACGAGTCTCTATGAGCAAAAGCTGTAATTCTGCAACATAAAAACCAGTCAAAGTCACGGTTGTAAAAGCTGGATTATCTAGCGTTGTAGTTTGAGACAGCGCAAATCCGGTGTATGCTATCAACATTATGGTAGACCACCCCACTATGCACGGTACTAGAAACACGATGCTTCTGGAAAAACGAAATGCTTCATCGGGGATCAAGTTTGCAAACGTACTTATGGCGATGAGCGTAAAAGGCAAGACAACTACGTCTCCTTGATGTGTGAACGACCAGCCTAACGTTTTGCGATTTTCCATAATATGTGCGATGACAAACCACCACAACGAGACAGAACCGAAAATGAAGTACATTACCAAATATTCGGGCCATTCTTGTTCTTCATACTTCCATGCATCCACTGCGACATCCCACTTTATCCCGCCGATGGATGCCAAGAATGCTAGCGCGTAAATTGTATGTCTCGCAACGTGCTCGCCCTTTTCATCTCTAGATGCGTAGCCCGAAATGTAACTACTAGGAAAGGCAACTATAAAAGGAAGTAATGATATGCAAGTGTTCAATACGTTATCCGTGTCATTCCATGTTGAAAATCTCACAAATATTGGAGCGGCGCTCAATAATATTGACACAAGTGTGGACATTTTTGGGGAATGCCGAAAAAAAAAAATAATCGTTTTTCAAAAACATGAAAATAAAGACTATTTTACTCGCATTGTTATTTCACGGTGTAGTCTCAAACTTCAGAGATTGTACCGGGAAGTGTAGTGGCAGTGCACCAGGATATGGCTGCTCCACGGATACCAACGTTATGGGAGTGTTTGCGAAATGCAACATGGCAGGTGCATGCTTTTATCTTCAAGAGGCTCCGGTAGCTCTCGGTCCCCAAGAGTGTATTTATTGGAGTACCGAGACTGAACCAACAAACGAGCAGCTTTACTCAAACGGTAACATCTCGCAATGTGACAACTTCAACTCTACTTTTGACCAAGAACCCCAAGTACAGTCTCCTTCTTCGCTGTCGGCGTACAATCACATAAGCATGAAAGGTGTGTGTTGTTACATGTGCTACAGTGACCCTGACTGTGGTGGTTTTGTGGAATTCTCGGGATGGTGTTATTTCAAAGTCCCAGCAACCAACCCCGCTTTCGCTTACTCCCCAGGACGTGAGTACTTGGAGCAGTTTGTAGACGGCCCGTCACCACCTCCTCAACCTCCATTAACCGCTCCTTCGCCACCGTCTCCCCCGAGCACCCCACCTCACCTACCTCCCTTTACTCCACCCTCGCCCCCACCTCCTCCATCAGCTCCACCTCCTCCTTCTTTGCCACCTAGAAACCCACCCCCTTCGACACCTCCCCTGAGCCCTCCACCTTCACCTCCTCCACCTTCACCTCCTCCTCCACCCAACACCCCCTCAAAAATTTCTGATCTCAATATAGAGTTTGTCATAGTAGCAAGTGCATTCGGGACGATTGGCTTTTGTTCACTACTTTTAATATGCCTTAAGTGCACAGGAGTCGTAAATGGAAGAGGAGTGGGAAGCTCTTCTTCCAAAGCTGCTACGAAAGATACCGAATTATCTCAGGTAACAACAGAACCTGTCAAACCACCTGTCGCAGTTCTCACACCACCGTCGCCTCCGAAGCCCAAGCCTCTCCCACGTCGCCCCCCACCCAGGGTCCCTCCCAGGGGACGTCGAGGAAGACGTTAGTTGACCCCGACCGGCTTAGCAAATGCCTTCGCCGCGTCCTTCTCAAAGGCAAATTTTTTTGCTGGAGGCGGGCAAGTCACTGGGGGGTCCTTGGCAATCTTTTCCTTGACCACGTCCATGGCTTCCTTGGTCATGGTCACGAGCATGGCGGAAAGCTCCGAAAGCTTGCCCTGTGCATTGCAGAGGTTGTAGGCCTTGTCCATGTCTCCCGCCGCCATGGCGATATCTTTGGGAGCAACGGCAACGGCCTCATTTTTGCCGGAGACGTTGCGAATGATGTTGTAGTACAGAACTGTGATGACGATCGCCTCATTGGGATCGTATTCGATCTTGGCATTGCCTGCATCGTATTCGCCCATGCTCTCGTTGTCGACACCCAGGTCAGCCGCACACGCTTCGCCGATGTTTGCCAGAGAACGGTACACCGGTGCTCCTTCTTCAAAGCTGCTCCACGAACTCATTCCACGACCGCCGCCCTTCTGCTTGTTGGGAATGGACATCACACAGAACGCGTTTCCACGTGAACCCATTCCCTTGATGCCTACCTCGGGGGGCTGATCGGTGCCGTCGGAAGTCGTCTGTGCAGTGCCGACAGCGTGTTCGGTTGCCTCCACGGTGTAGTAGTGCGTGTCGATGTTGTCCTTCTTGTACTCCAGGGAGTAAAGGGGATTGTCTCCGATGCTGTCCGCTTGCACATCGATGCCGCCCTTGTGACCGCTCACGAGCAGATTGCGGGGATCGTCCTTGCTGAACGTCTGGTAGCAGTAGTGGGTAGGGACGACAAACTCCGTCTTTTGGTCGGCTGCAAAGGGAACGAAGCTGTTCATGAAGCGAACGACGACTGGGTGCTCGGATTGCACGTTCACATCGACGTCGTGGAATCCCGACTTCTTGGCACGCTCGACGATGGTCTCGAGAACTTCCTGTGCGGTGACCTCTTTGCCATTCTCCACGCCCAGCGTGACACGATCTGCCGTCGTGACGCCGAGATGTTCGTTGTAGTTTTGGCTCTTGAGGTAGGGATACACTCGCCCATCCTTGCCCTTGAGCTTGCAATCGACGTTGTTGGTACCGAAAACGTTCAGAGATCCATCTGGGTTTACGCCACGATCTCCATCACACCATGCGATGGTACCCGGAACGTAACGGTCGATGGAGAGGCTCGTGAGCGACTGCTGCATGTGACAGAGGTCGACGTTGGACATGAATGGAATGGCGGTTTGGTCTCGTGTGCTGGTTTGGTGTCTCGTTGAGTTTGGTCTGGACACTGTTTGGTCCCCCTCAGTTTGGTCTCAAGGTTCGTCAGAGACCAAATTGATGTCGGACTCCGATGATGAACCATGCAGGCTGTTGCAAGACCTGGATACGCTCATGCGGATCAAGTATCCCCAGACCCATCCCAAATCACATGGAACACACAGTCCGAGACCCATGGATGCCGTAGAAGAACCCATGGATGACGATGAATACAATGATAATGGTGAGTTCATTACAGTATCTTTGGATTATGACGGCATTCCTCTTTACACCAACAACACATTCGCCAAGCTATCAGACGAAACTGAAGGCATTCAGCCTATAACCATTGACGAACAACCTCTGAAGTTTGAAAGCGCAAAACAGCACAAGAAACCTCTCACACAAATCACGGTAACCTGGAACGAACTTCCACATGACATGCGCACGAAGTTTGCACCCCTTATGAAGATGAAGAAAAAGGGGGGGTATGTCAACGTGAATCCTCAACCTGGCATGGGAGGTGGTTTCCAAGTTCAGGCGTGGTCTGCAGCCACTCGCAAACATATCAGGTTGGGGACTGTGAAGTGCGAACGAGTTGGAGCGATCATGTTGGCTGCTTCAGAACTGGATACTTCATTGTCTTCGGAAAAACTCGTCTGCCGTGACTGGTTTATCAGAATGGTGTCCGATGAGGTGTACCGGTCGGAGTGGCTCGCCCAGTATTAAAAAGTCACACAAGCATAAATGACAGACGACTTAGTCGGTCTCTACAGCGATCCCTTGCACGGACACTGTATTCGAAAGATTACTCGACGAAGTGAAGGTGAATACTTGATAGAAGGCGTATACGGAGATGATGAAGCTCCGTACACTCCGGGAGAGAACTGGAGTGCAGTGGTGTATAAGGACGGTAAGTTCTTGACAGTGGATTTTTCGGGAAAAGCGATAAAAAAAGGAGCGACGTACGCCGCTCTATGGTGCCCCAAGGTAAGACAAATTAGTTGGGAAGATGGTAATACGTGGAAAAAGATGTATTCCACTAGAGATCAAGGTATCTGAATAAAGTAGTTTCAAAACAACTTGTCGAGCATTTCACCGTCGACAACATCGTCGTATTCGACATCGTAATCATCGGCATACACTTCTTCTTCCACCAGTTTCGCACTGCTACCCTCATCATCTCCAAACTTGTCAAGCAAATCATTGATCTCGACCTCATGGATCTTACCGCCTTTCTTGTGAAGGAACGTTGGGAAATACTGCAGAGGGAAGATTGTCTTTCCACTACCCTCTGTGAAGCTTGCACGCTCGCATGCCTCCGCGTTGCAAAGAGCCATATTACCCTTCACCTTCTTAGCCATCTTTACGAATTTAGGCATGATCTGGTGGCAGTGCGGGCACCACGGGGCAAACACCATAATCAGGACGTCATCGTTCTTTTCTAAAAACTTTTGGAACTTCTTGTCAATAACAGCTCTCTCTTCGTCTTTCAGATTTTTCCAGTCACCGCCCTTGCAATCCGCAACCACAATCTTTTTGGAGGACTCGTCTACCGGCACCTTCAGCCAGTTTCTACATTGATTAAGGTTCATGAGACCCGTCTTAGACACGTCCAGTTCGTCGGAATCCGCTGTCCTACCAGATACAACAGATTGTACCATACGGGCTGATGTGGTAAGAATGTTTGAAGGATAATAAATCGGATTGAGGTTATTTCTTGCATAGTAGGGGGTGGAACTTGACTTCATCAAGCTCATTATAACCCAGAAAACGAGTATTCCTGCGATGACGCACGTAATCGTACCCTCATGGTTGTGTTTTGCCTTGTACTCGCCGAATGAATCGTAGCTCAAAGGTTTCTCAAGAAGCGATCTCATTTGACATGGGGTCAATGTCATGACAAGGTCTGTCGTTGTTGGCGATACAACATAAAAAAAATTGTGGCGAAAGATTCAGATAAACTTTGGACTCATGAAGATGGGCCTGACTATTTCTGATTGGGGTCCTTCGGCATGGAACACACTCCATGTGATATGCCATACGTACCCAAAAAAACCAACAAAAGAACATAAAAAACAAACATACGAGTTTTTACATCTGTTTGCAAGTCATCTTCCTTGCCCGTCTTGTAGGGAACACTTTATGGACTTGCTCGCAGAAGAGATACCCTCTACAGACTCCGAACACTTTGATTCCAGAGAAAACATGGTAGAATTCATGAACGACATGCATAATATAGTGAACAGACGCCTGGGAAAGCGCGTGTTCACCCTTTCTGAACACTATGATGTGTATAGACCTCGTCCAAAAGGACCTTCTATAAACTTAGTTCACGTTACAATATTTGTCGTCATAATATGTGCAGTCTCAGCGTTCTGTCGTCACAGAAAACAGCGTGGCGTTCGCTGCTAGTGGGCATCACGTGCGACGCGCACGCATCGAGTGAATCTTCACAATTTCCCGGCACTTTTCCCCCATGGCTATTGTTGGGGGCTACTGAGTGACGAGACTATATTATTTTACGTTCTTATTTGTCTTGAGCGCATTGTTTTAAGGCTATCGTTAGCACGATCGGTGTTCATCGCGAAGCCGGGTCGCGACGCGAAGTTTCCAATGGGAGCCATTGTTGGAGTTTCGCGTCCGGAGGGCTTCATGTAGTATTCCGGTTCGACCGCATTCACCATGTTACCTGACGCGAGAGGATTGTTGTTGCTGTGATAGTCCAGACGGTTCATGTTACGGGGGACATTATCCCGTCTACCAGCAGGTCCTCTCATTTCCCAATGACTTGCCTGTGGTGCAACCGTAGGTCGCATACCCAATTCCTCTTGCGGCACTCTAGCCGTATCCCCGGATGGACCGGTTCGTTGCAACTCATCACGCACTCTAAGATGTGCGTCTTCGGAAGCGAATGCATCGTGATCTGTGATTCGTGCTTGCCCTTGTAAGCCACGGTTCATCTTGAGTCGCCGGTTCTGTCTCGGATCGGCCGTACCACGAGCACTTTCATCGCGCAGTGGCCGTTGCAATCCACTGTACTTTGAAGCAGGTCGAGACCCAAGCATACCAGGACCAGTACGTGGCACGGTAGTCGCATCTTTGGATGTTAAATTCGGAGCAGCCTCAATCCCGCGTTCATGAGTAATGGTGCGATTTCGGATGGGATTGCGTTCGTCCCATATTTCCGGGTGTGTGGTCTGAAGTACGTCAGCCTTCACCGGAAAGTTCCGAACAGAAGGCTGAAAGTTCATATCCTGTCGCGCGGCTGTGGAGTCACGATTCGGATTCAAGCCGGCGTTTCCTTCGAGCACTCGCTTTGTGGGTTCAATATTGTTCAATGTTCTCACAGCATCCGGTCCCTGTGTAGAATCGCAATTGCCTAGCTCACCCATTGCGTGCAAATGGACGGCTACATCGTTTCTGGTTGAACGGGTTCCAGCATCGTCGTACAGAGTCTCTTCGGATAGCTCGTTGTTGGCCATCGCTGCCGCCGTAGGCATTCGTGTAGGCAGTGACAGGCGGTCAGATGCATTTCCATCTCTGCCTTCTGTTAGCTGTACCCCCGCATGGATCTTGGGTTTGTTCGATGACACGTTTGTAACTCTAACATCATTGGACGAGTGTTCCGGACGATTGAGACCAGATATTATTTTTGCACGTCTAGCCGGTCGACCGTGTGGGTCGAGCTTGGATGCACTGTGCAAATCACTCGTGTCATATGCCGTGTTTTTGCTGACTATATTACGAGGCTTAGGAACCGTGTTTTCGAAATGCGCCAACACGGACTTTTTGGCACGCGAGACGGCACTGTCTACATCTATGTTACCGTACTTCTTAATAACAGGAGCCGACCCCGCTAAAGATGCGACGGGGTTAGACGACAACTGTGCGCGCGAGTACCAAGTAGACTCTGGTTCCACCGATCTATTTGTTACAGGAAAGTAACGAGGTTTCCTGGCGGTGTCGGCATCCTTCAAGTTGTAACCCTCATACAAGTTTGTATCTCGAAAAGCGTTCTCTTGTTGTGGTGCGGCCTGAACACCCGTTTGGTTTCTTTGTACCCTTACTTGTTGCTGAAAGGAAGAAGGTGCAGTATCGGGCCTGGTGAATGCCCTCACTTCAGTGTCGTCAAACGGAGTCGCGGGCACTGAGTCGCGCTTTACAGCCCGAGCAGTAAATGTGCCTGTGTGTCGTTCAAGTACATGTGAGGAGTGGGAGGTTGCTCCTCCACGAGTCAAAGAGGGAGGCGGTAAGGACTGCACCCTCTCTTTTCGCTCGTTACCGTTTGCATCGATGTAAGTCTCAATATTTTCCTCTTCGACCGTACCCCAAAGGTCACCGTCAAACAAAGAGGGTTCTTTCCCCGCCATTTGAAGAAACAAAAGAAAAAAAAAAGGACAGCCAAAATTTACAAGCTATCGT
>MDTB01033735.1_pt1 | contig 41677 bp, 38 predicted proteins | sample 811161 | NCBI WGS metagenome assembly MDTB01 (sample SAMN05326650, study PRJNA326480) | marine metagenome | isolation source: seawater | place: Mediterranean Sea | collected 2009 | reverse complement strand
TAGAGAATCTTCTAGACTTAGGTCTCCACTCTCGAGTGAGGTCACGAGGGCTTCTAAATTACTTAGCTGACGCTCAAAGTCTACTTTTTGAGGATCTACCAACACCTGTTAAACCACCTTCTATATTGGTTTACAATTTTATTATAGTCACACCCTATCGAACCATTGTCTCTGGGTCAATCAGTCAATGAAAAATTTATGAAATATAGCTTGAGCATTGTTATTATCTCTGTGAATTGATCGTTTACCGACAAGATTTCGTAGCTTTTACAGCATATTACCGTGGGTTTACATGAAAATTCTCAGACTAAATGTGGCAGGGCAACCGATCGAGTGGTTAACTTGGCAGCAAGCAGTGTGCCTTTTTGCAAGAGATTTGGTGGTTTGGACACTCGGTGATATTGTGCGTGAGGTTCGGGGGGGATTTTGCAGATTAACGGGGCAAACCTCCACTATGGCTGTCCCCTCCATTATCGCTTGCGGTGGGAAAAAATTGGCGCGGCCAAGAAAAAATCACCGATTAAATAATTTGGTTTTGTTCGCCCGAGACTTCTATACCTGTGTGTATTGTGGTCGCTCTCATCAGCGCGAATTTCTAACTCGTGATCATCTTTTACCAACTTCCCGCGGAGGGAGAGACTGTTGGGAAAATGTTGTTACTGCTTGTAGGCGATGCAATCAGTTTAAGTCTAATAGAACTCCAGATGAGGCGTCAATGAGTCTTATAAGACTGCCCTATCGACCTAATAATGCCGAATTTTTGACTCTGATCAATTGCAAAAGTATATCGGGAGATCAAAAACATTTCCTACAAACACAGTTCTCTCGCGAAAGGGACCTTTGAGTAGTTAACGCAACTACAAAGCCCCAATTGGTCCACGATGTGCCTGATGCCCGTCAATGAGGGGGTGTAAACGAACAACAGACACATCGGGTACTTTTTGAGACATCAAAGGTAAATGATAGTTCGGTTATTGGAGTGAATTATGAAAAATATTTGGTGGCAGTGTAAAACTCTACATTTTTATCAAATTTGCAGAAGCATATCTTTTTAAAGTAAATCTCGATATATGGGATCGAAGTTCGCGGCAACCTGATTTCGATTAAAGTCGCTTATCACTCTAAGAAGCTGACGACATGTGATTTGCCCAACTAGGCGTCCATTATCCACGACAGGCCGTCTCCTTCGACCTTTTTTTACCATATCATTAGACACTCCGACGATGTCAGAGTGTAGGTCACATGACTCGACGATATTGTTCATATGTGTTTTTACAATTTCCACATTATTCTTTCTCTGATAAAGCTGGCTGAGAATTTGGCGACAAGTGATTTGTCCAATAAGCCGCCCTTTGTGGACAACTGGTCGGCGTCTTCGACCTTTTTTTAACATGTCTTCCGCAACTTGGAGTAGGTTTGCATTGACATCGCAAAATTCTACGACATCCGTCATGTGCTCTTTGACCTTTCCTACTTCTCTGTGATCATTATAAATCGCGGACAGAATCACCCTTAAACAATCCATTTCAGAGAGTACGCCGATTAGCTCCTCTTGCCTAGTTACAACACAGAGACCGGACACGCGGTTTTCAATTATAGAGTTGGCTGCGACAAAGAGATCATTTTCAGGAAAAATTTTCACTGGGTATGGCTGCATGAAACTGCTTACTTCTGTTTTATCTGATGTTGCATATGTCTCTGAGAGGCCAACTCTAAGGCAGTCCATCTCTGATAAAACTCCGAGAAGTTTGTTACCAGTATCAACTACGCACAGACCCGAAACTCGATGCTCTAAAATCAGATCCACCGCCTTAGTAATGCCGTCTTTTTCGCCAATTTTTATTGGGTTTTTTTGCATATAATCACATAAATCAACTGAGCGTAACATTGCTTTATCCCCTAAAATTAATTACAGATCGTATTAAATTCGCTCCTATAAATGCCCTATAAAATTAATGAATGGTTGTGGCCATGAGCCAAGAAGAATTACAGATAACATCAAAATAATAGCTAACGCATCCCGCCACATGGGCGAAGATATAAAGGAAAGCTCACAACTATTATCTTCTGAGCTTGGTTTTAGCATTGAATAGATGACTCTCAAGTAATAATAAATAGCAATCGCACTTCCTATGACTAAGGTGATTAGAAGAAGCCACAAATCCGTATTCAGGGCAAGCGATATTAGATAAAACTTTCCAAGAAAACCGGCAGTTAGTGGAATTCCTGCGAAGGAGAGCATGGCTACTGTGAGTGTGGCGGCTTGCACAGGGTTTCGCCAAAATAACCCATCAAATGACCTCATATCAGGATCGTCCTCTCCCCCAATATTTGCAACAACAGTGAAGGCGGCCAACGAGGTAATAATATATGCAGTTAAATAAAAATTTATTGCCTCGAGGCTCAAGTAAAAGATCTCCTCGCTCTCTTGCAGTTGTCGGAGAGCTACTAGGGCGACTAAAAGATAACCGAAATGGGCTATCGAGGAGTACGCAAGTAACCGCTTGATTTGTTGTTGACGGAGCGCCAGCCAATTTCCAACCAGTATTGAAATAATTGCTAAAACACTCAAACAGATCGTAAACGTTGTGTACTGATGCAATTGTCCATCTATCGTAAATCGCGACAAAGCGACGAGCATCGCTCCTTTGGAGACGGTAGCTAAAAAATTTGTTACGGGTGTCGGTGCTCCTTGATAGACATCAGGAGTCCACATATGAAATGGAGCGAGAGATAGTTTAAAACCTATGCTTGCCAATAACATTGATGTGCCGGCAATAACAAGTAAAGGGTTCTTGATGCTTGCTGAGCTCAATTTAGCCCCGATCCCGGTATAACTAAGATCACCGGTGGCCGCATAAATAAGGGCGAAACCAAAAAGTAACATTGCAGAGGCCGCAGCAGAGAGAACAAGGTACTTTATTGCCGCCTCCAATGGGAGGGGATTTTTTTCAGGAAAAGCAATTAATGCATAAAGAGAGATACCCAATAACTCCATTCCTAGTAGCAGAGATGCCATGTGAGAGGCAAGAATCAGAACTACTGCCCCAAGAGTCGAGAGTAGCAATAATAGATAGTACTCCTCAGTAATTTGACAACCTGTTTTTTCATTATCATTTGATAAAATCAGAGTAACTAAGGTTCCCAATGTAACAAGAGAGCTAAACCACAGTCCCGATGGGTTTATTAAAAATAAAGGGGTTACCTGTTGCGAATAGCTGGTTGCAAGTTGAGTGGACCAGAGCGTTATCATCAGCCCCAAAATGGTTATCCACCATGCTAATATTTGATTACGTTTTATAGAGGCTTGCGTCATCACGACTATAATGGTGACAGATAACACTATAATTGGCGCTAGGGCGTAAAATTCAGTCACTTTCATATGACTAATCCAAGCTGGACAGCCTCTATGAGACCAATGAGCGTGGCTTGTGCGACGTCCATGATTGGCTGAGGGTATATGCCGAGTGCAACCAAGGCCCCCATCATTATATACATCGTCAGCATTTCACGTTTTTTGAAGTCGTGAAGCACAGTTGTCTTTCCCCAGTGAGCATTAGGTTCTCCATAAAATGATTTTTGTATCAATATTAATGAGTAGATGGCTCCCGTAATCAAGCCTAATGCTGCTGCCACTGCCATCCAGCTAGATGCCTGATAAAGCCCAAGTAGTATGAGAACTTCACCTATGAAATTGCCTAATCCGGGGAGGCCTAAAGACGCTATAATAAAAAACATTGCGCTTGCTCCCATTTTTGGCATAAATTTCCAAAGGCCGCTCATCTCGCGCATGTCTCGGGTATGTAATCTTTCTTGTAAAGAACCCGCGATCATGAAAAGAGCTGCGCTACTGAAGCCATGAGCAATTATTTGTATCACAACGCCTTGCAGAGCTAATTCATTCCAGGCATAGACTCCTAACAGAATAAAACCCATGTGACTTACGCTGCTATATGCTACCAGTCTCTTGAAATCTGTTTGGGCGAAAGCAGCCATTGCGCCATAAATAATCCCAAAAACACCCAGAACCATTGCGATAGGAGCGAAGTCGTTAGCTGCCGTCGGAAACAATGGCACTGCGAACCTTATTAAGCCGTAAGCGCCGGTCTTCAGAAGAATTCCAGCAAGTATAACGCTTCCAGCTGTTGGGGCTTGGGTGTGTGCGTCTGGTAGCCATGTGTGAAATGGGAATCCTGGTAATTTCACCACAAATGCGACGAAGAAACCGACCATTAATAACTTTTCGGCAACATATCCCATTGGAAGATTTATCAGATCGAAATAGCTGAAACTGTAGTGTCCGTTAGCTTCTTTATAAATTATAGCGAGAGCGACTGCCGAAACGAGCATCAGTAAGCCACTAGCCTGCGTAAATATAAAGAACTTCATTGCAGCATAACCACGATTTTCGTGACCCCATATTGCAATAATGAAGTACATAGGGATTAACATTACTTCCCAGAAAAGGAAAAACAAAAAGAGGTCCAAAGCCGTAAAAACACCGATGACGCCGGCTAAAGTCCAAAGCACATTTGCTTCGAAAAATCCTTGATGCTTCTTTATATCTGTCCAAGAGGCACTCACCGCAACGGCACCTAAAATTAGCGTAAGTGCCACCATAAGAAGGCTTAACCCATCCAAGGCGAACTCAATACTGATGCCAAATGCAGGGATCCAATTAAGCTTTAGGTGCATCAACCAACTTGTCGGATCTGATAGGCTTGATTGTGTAGTAAGGGATGCGTAACCGGAGTTTCCGAGCTGGAACACAAGATAAAATAATGCGACTAATATGGCTATCAACGCAGCAAATCTAGGCGCTTCCTCACTGAGTTTTTCGCTTAGAAGTGCTATAACGCCACCGATTATAAGTATAGCTATTAGTGTTACGATCACCATTGCGAAAGTCCTTTCGGAATAGTAATAGCGATTCCTAGTAGCATTATAAAGCCAATAACTATGCTAACAACATACCATCGCATATGACCACTCTGAGAGAGGCTAAACAAGGCATGAAGTTTCTGGTTTAAAAGCACCACTGCGTTGTAGAGCTTGTCTATGGGCTCATGTAACAGGATTGATGTTAAATGGGTATAGGGTAAGACTAGGATACGATCATAAAGCTCATCGAGTTTCCAGCCCAAAAATAAAAAATGACTTAGTCTATTCTCGTGGGGCGAGGTAAGTAACTTCGGAACGCGAGTTGGGCCTCTAATGAATAGCATATATGCGATTAAAACTCCTAGCAAAGGCGTGATTATAGACACTACTTCCACCCAAAGCGCAGGGTGACGCATCTGTTCTATTGGAAAAAGACTATTTAACGGCAGCGTAAAATATCCTCCTATCAGCGATAGAATGCACAATGTAATGAGAGGTAAGCTTATCTTCCATCCATTCTCCTTGTCTGGGAAAGTTTGGATTGGGCCGAAAAAAACTATGAAAACTAGTCTAAAGCTGTATAGGGCAGTAACCAGGGCACCTAGTAAACCTCCAGCCCAAAGTATAGGTCCAAACTCCTTCAGCTGATAAGCACTCAAAAGGATAAGATCTTTGCTAAAAAATCCTGAGGTAAACGGCAGAGCCGCAAGGGCTGAACAACCAATTAAGAAACTTGCAAACGTTATCGGCATGCGCCTCCAAAGGCCACCCATTTTAAAAATATCATGCTCATGGTGGAGGCAATGAATAATGGCACCGGAGCCAAGGAATAATAGTGCCTTGAAAAACGCATGCGTCATCAGATGAAAAACTGCAGCGCCCCAAGCACCCACGCCGAGAGCTAGAAACATATAACCGATTTGGCTAATCGTGGAATACGCGAGGATTTTCTTTATATCGGTTTGTACCAATGCACTAAATGCAGCCATTAGAGAAGTACCAACTCCAATAAAAGCTATCGCCAACAAAGCATGAGGAGAGATAATGAAAAGACCATGCATACGCGCTATCAGATAGACTCCTGCGGTGACCATAGTAGCTGCATGAATAAGAGCACTAACAGGTGTTGGTCCTGCCATCGCGTCGGGTAACCAAGTGTGCAGAGGGAATTGTGCTGACTTACCGGCTGCACCTGCTAATAGCAAAAGGCAAGCTAGTGTCGATATAAATTCTCCTGTCTGCCACCGAGCTTGTGCGGATGACACGAGGCTCTGAATATCTAGCGTCCTGAATTCTGTGAACAGTACAAGAAGACCCAGCATCATCGCTGTGTCGCCAATCCTTGTTACGATAAAAGCTTTCCTAGCAGCACGTCCGTTGCTACTGTGCTGATACCAAAAACCTACAAGTAGATAACTGCAGACTCCAACTCCTTCCCAACCTAAATACAGAAGAAGCAGATTGTCCGACATTACTAATACCAACATCGCTGAGACAAACATATTCAGGTAGGCGAAGTATCTAGCATAGCTTTTGTCATGGGCCATAAATTCACAGGAGAAGAGGTGAATCAAGAATCCTACGCACGTGATAATCATCATCATAACAATGGTAAGTCCGTCGATGTGAAATCCAACGTTTGCATTCAAGTCGCTAACCCTCATCCAAGTCCAAAGTGTGACTGTGAGGAGATCAGGATCTTTGAGGTATCCCAAAGTCAGATTACATGTCAGAAACGCAGATAAACCTACCGAACCAGTTCCGAAGCAAGCCACGAGGTTCGGTGGAAGTTTTGATGAGAAACCCATTAAAAAAATTGCACTCAAAAGAGGTAGCAGGGGAATAAGCCAGATAAATTCCTGCATAATTAACCTCGCATCCGGTTTGCATTGTCCATGTCAAGGGTTTTGAAGCGTTTTTGAATTTGTAAAACTAACCCGAGTCCGACGGCTACCTCGGCTGCTGCGACGCTAAGAATTAGTAAAAATATGACTTGTCCATCAGGTTGTCCCCAGTGGGCACCGGCTGCTATGAATGCGAGTGCGGATGCATTAAGCATTACTTCCAGAGACATTAAAATGAAGATAATGTTTCTTCGTATCATGAGTCCTAACATCCCAATGGTGAAGAGTAGGGTAGATACAAAAAGGACATGGTTTAAAGGTACAGTAAGCTCCTGCACGGTCGGCTAGCCTCGTTCCAAAAAGCGGCGGCCTAAATGGTAAGAGCCAACGAGTCCGGAAAGCAGTAGCATGGAGGCAAGCTCAACAGCAATGACGTAGGGCCCGAAAAGTGCGAGTCCAACACTTTTCGGCGAGACTGAACCTGATGATGCGGGCCCCTCAACTGTGGAGATAAGATACAAAAGCTCGACAAGTAAAATCAAAGATAAAATCGCAGGTCCGAGCCAGACATTCGGTTGAAGTAACTGACGTTCACGTGCATCACCTCTCTCTCCGAGGTTTAACATCATGATTACGAAAACGAATAGTACCATTATGGCACCTGCATAAATAACAATTTCTAGTGCCGCGGCGAATGGAGCGCCAATTAAAAAGAAAATTACAGCTATAGCCAAAAGTGAGACGATAAGATAAATAAGTGCATGGATTGCATTAGTTCGGGTCATTGCAAGCACTGTGGCGCTCAAAGCAACGATAGAAGCGATATAAAAAAGTGTAAGCTCAAGCATATTAAGGCTATACCTTTTATTATTATGGCATCAAACTTTTTGTATCGATTGGCAATTCTTCATTAATCGCCTCACCCTTGTCTTTTGTTGCAGTTTGTAGTCCTGATACGCGGTAAAAATTGTAATCAGGGTACTTTCCTACGCCATTAATTAAAAGATGCTCTTTCTCATAGACCATATTCTGCCGGTCATATTCACACATCTCGAAGTCAGGAGTGAGTTGAATTGCGTAGGTTGGACAAGCCTCTTCACACATGCCGCACATGATACACCGAGAGAAATTTATTCTAAAAAATTCTGGATACCATGTGCCATCATCACGAGTATCTTTTTGAAGTGCGATACAATCAACGGGACACGCGGCAGCGCAAAGATTACACGCTACGCAGCGTTCTTCACCATCTGGGTCACGAGTCAAAACGATTCGTCCCCGATATCGAGGTGCGAGATAGGGCATTTGCTCCGGATACTGTACTGTTTCCGCTTTTTGAAAAAGATGTTTAAAAATATGCCACATTGTCCTCAGTGAACTTAACACCTAGAGCCCTCCTTCCTGTAACCAAAGTAAAACAGCACCGGTAATCACAAGATTAAACAGTGTGATTGGTAACATAACTTTCCAACCTAATGACATCAACTGATCATATCTTGGTCTGGGTATTGCAGCACGCAGTAGAATGAAAAAATTAATAACAAAGATTATTTTTACCGAAAACCACACCGCTGGTGGGAGCCAATTAATACCAAATATTATTAGAGATGGTCCCATCCATCCACCAAAGAAAAGGGTAACGATCATTGCAGAAATCAACATAAGACCAAGATATTCTCCTAGCATAAACATAGCGAATTTCATTCCACCATACTCAGTATGAAATCCAGCTGTCAGCTCATGTTCTGCCTCGGGCAGGTCAAATGGTAATCTGTGACTTTCTGCAATACCCGCGATTACGAATACGAGTAACCCTAAAACTTGCGAAAAACAAAACCACACATTTTCTTGAGCCTTCACAATTTCGACAAGGCTAAAACTCCCTGTCATCATCACTATACCCATCAGCGATAAGCCCATAAAAACTTCGTAGCTAACCATTTGTGAGGCAGAGCGGAGGCCACCAAGTAGAGCATACTTGTTATTTGATGCAAGGCCACCGAGTAGAACGCTGTAGACGGCGAGCGAGGTCATCCCCAAGAAAAATAATAATCCGATGTTCACATCTATGATCTGAACGCCGGGGGAGAACGGAACTACCGCGAAGCCCATCATCATAGCCACAACAATGGCTGTGGGTGCAAAAATAAATACCATACGATCAGCGAAAGGTGGGACCCAGTCGTCCTTGAGCAGGAGTTTTATCATATCTGCCACTACTTGACCCGCACCGAATGGCCCGATTCGATTAGGGCCGTATCGATCTTGCCAAAATCCAAGTAATCGTCTCTCCCACCAAGTCAAGACCGCTGCACCTAACACCCCAAACATCAGTAATCCCAGTGCTAGTATTATTGGTCCCCAATCAAACATACTGACTGTCCTCGGACTTGAATGAAGCAATTCTATCCGTTGCTATCACGACCGGCTTAAGCGGTTGCCACTCATTGTCTCTGTCGATATGAACATAAGTGTCTACGGTGAGGTGCCTAATTTCATTATAACCAGCACTGTAACCAGCACATCCTTCCGCCATTCTCTCCGAAATCCTGACAGATAGAGACATCTTCAGGTTGTCTCCAGTAATGATCACCCCATCACGATCGGAAACTTTCATATTGTCAGCGTCTTTAACGGACAACACAATGAAGGGTGATCCCGCAAGCTCTGCAATTTCCTTTGTGTGCAAAGACAGCTCCTCTGAGCCATGAAGGCAATAAATGGGCACCAAACGCCAGTAATATTTTTTCATACTAACGCTAGGCATCTGAGAAAAATCAAAGTTCACTCCTGAACTAGACGATTTTATTAATTGAACCCCTGAAGTGCCCCCTTTTAAAGGCCCATCAGTTTCGGCCTGAAATTTCTGTAGAGACTGATTTGAATTCCACCCAGGAGACCATACAAAGGGAGTTAAGGCCGATGGTTGGTCACGGTTGAGTCCCTCCATGCTATATGTGAGGGGAGTTTCGTCATCAGGCAGCTGCTGTACTTCATGCACTGATACATCAGCGGTGACAGCTGTTCGGCCACTATTTCTGTGTGTTTGCCGTGGGATCTTTAATCCATGGTCTCGGAAGTCTTTATCTGGCGCCGCAGAAGACATAGCTTGGAAGTTATTATTCTTTGCGCACAGCTGAGCTACTTCGTCGAAACTTCCTATACCCGATAGCTTCTTATTTTTTGTTACAGCTGCAAGTTTCACAAGCCATTGCCAACTGGGTAATCTGTCGTGCAGGGCCGGAAATACAGAGTAAAATCGTTGAGCTCGGCCCTCATAATTGACAAGCGTACCTTGCGTCTCGGCAAATGAGGCGGCGGGAAGTATCACGTCTGATATCTCCAGCGTATCATGTTCGAGAAGGTCGATTGAAATAATTTTTGTTGGTGACTCGTGAAGCTGAGTCATCTCGGACGCACTCAACCGCCGAGATAAATCATTTTCTAACACAATAAGCGCATCGATTTGATTAATGTTCTCAATAATTTCTGATAGTTTAAGGTTTTGTGGTTGACCAACTAATATCGAACCAACACTGTTTGCCTCCGGGAAAGTGAAGCTGAGTTGCGTATTTTTATTAGACACTGCCAGTGCCTCTGCAACTGCTGCGGCACTCTCCACGATGTTCTTATTCAGTAAGCTCGGACCGCTTATTATGAGTGGTCTCTTGGCGTTAGTGAGATAAGTTGCTATTTCTATAATTTGTCGGTCTTCAGAGTTTCCTTCGGTTAATTGGCTAGCTAAATTTAGTCCAAATTCGGCTATCTCCTCGGGTGCCAGAGTCAAAGTTTTCAAAGCAATATCATCAAGTTTTGTCGAAGCGGCTGTCGCAATGAACAGAGGAGAGCGCTCCGCCTGCGCAAGGTTTCTCACAGCTCCGTCTTGCCACTCCTGAATACCCATCTGTTCAGCCATGACGATCGCCTTGCCTCTAGTCGCTTGTCTTACAGCTAGAGCGATTCTAGCAGCTGTATTCGTCAAATCTTCCCCAAGTATCAGTATGGCATCCGCCAACTCTATGTCTCTCACAGAGGGATTGAGTGCTCTAGTTGTTTTAAGAATTGAGACTTGGCGCTTTAATATACTATCCTCTGTATCTGATAGTCCCGATGAAAATTTGGACGGACCAACAAGATTTTGTAGTAAGAAGTTTGATTCAACGGATGCCCTCGGTGAGCCAATGCCTACGATATTTCCATTACCCACCAATTGGCTAATGTGGCGAGAAACCTCTTCCTTTTTAATTGCCTTGAATACACTGTTCGATTCTTTGACTCCTACGTAGTTGGTTCGTTTGTCTCCATTTACATATCCAGCACCGAACCTCCCTCGGTCACAAATGAAATATCCGTTTATTTCTTGGTTGTAGCGATTATGAATTCGTTTCAACCTTCCGTATCGCTCGCCGGGAGAGATATTACACCCCACTCCGCAACCGCCGCATATAGAGGGAGAGGACTGCAGATCCCACTTTCTTGTATAATCTGCAAGGAAAGGTTTATCGGTAAATACGCCTGTGGGGCATACTTCCACAAGGTTTCCAGAGAATTCGCTTTCTAAAACCCCATCTTGATGGCGACCGAAGTAGATCCGGTCGCTTGATGCCTGAGAGGAGAGATCTTTCCCGCCTGCGTAATCACGGTAAAAACGTTCGCAACGATAACATGTAATACAGCGATTCATTTCATGATTTATTAAAGGCCCCAAGTATTGGTTACGATGAGTGTTCTTTTTTCCTTTATAACGTCGATCTCTGTGACCCACCATCACGGTCATGTCTTGGAGATGACACTCTCCTCCCTCTGAGCACACAGGGCAATCATGAGGATGGTTTAGCATAAGCGACTCTACAACAGCCTCTCGGAACTCTTTCGCCTTTTCCACTTCCAGCGATACTCTTGTGCCGTCAGTAGCAGGGGTCATGCATCCCATGATTATCCGTCCATGTTGATCATTATCATCTCGATATTGGACGAGAGCACATTGCCTACAGGAGCCTATAGATCCCATTACGGGGTGCCAACAAAAATAAGGGAGGTCTAGACCTGCATCGAGGCAAGCTTCCAGCAAGTTTTTCCCGCTGCCCACCTCATATGATTTGCCGTCAACGATTATAGTAGGCATATTTAATATACTCCGTTAATTTCGTAAGGGCATCGGCCAAGCGTAATGTGATTTTTGAAGTCCTCATAGAAATATTTCATCGCGCTTTGGAGGGGTTCCATAGCGCCCGGCGCTAAAGCACAATGAGTATTTCCGGGTGTTCCAATATATTTTATTTGATACGCTAGTGTTTCGAGATCCTCTTCACTACCCTTTCCATTATCGAGATCCTCTAGGACCTGGCGGGTCCAAGGCAGTCCATCTCGGCAAGGTGTGCAAAAACCGCATGACTCTTGCGCGAAAAATCGTATTAAATTCAGAACCATTCCCACAGGGCAAGATTGGTCATCCAAGACAATCATAGTGCCAGTGCCCATACGACTCCCAGCGGCACCAATTACGTTGTAGTCCATAGCTAGGTCTAGGTGAATTTCCGTTAAAAAATCGGTTGAGCCACCTCCAGGTAAAAGCCCTTTGAAGTTTAGACCAGGTTGCATACCGTCCGCATGATCCTCGAGGATTTGCCTAATGGGTGTACCCATAGGAAGCTCCCAGCATCCGGGGTTATTTACACGCCCACTCACTCCAAACAACTTTGTCCCACTATCCTCTCCAACGCCTAATGCCTTAAACCATTCTGCACCATTGTGGATGATATGGGGTATATTGCAAAGCGTTTCCACATTGTTGACGATTGTCGGACGACCCCATAGACCACTTACTTGGGGAAAAGGTGGCTTTGCTCGTGGATTTGCACGTTTGCCCTCTAAAGCGTTGATAAGCGCAGTTTCTTCGCCGCATATGTACCGACCCGCGCTTGGATGAACATACATCTCAAGGCTGAACCCAGAGCCTAGAATATTTCTTCCCAGATAACCCGCGTGGTAGCACTCCTTAATTGCTTCATTTAGACGTTGAATCGCTAATCGATACTCTCCTCTTATAAAGATATAGGCTATATTAGCTTCGATGGTGTAGGCCGAGAGAATCATACCTTCAATAAGTTGATGCGGATCTTGCTCCATCAGGAGACGGTCTTTAAATGTTCCAGGTTCCATCTCATCAGCATTACAGATAAGGTATTTATGTCCGGGCAAACAATTTTCATTTTTTGGCACAAAGCTCCATTTCATTCCTGTCGGGAATCCCGCGCCGCCGCGCCCACGGAGGTTCGAGTTCTTTACCTCCGAGAGACACTGGTCAGGTGACATGGAGTTGAGCGCTTTTCGGAGCCCCAAATAGCCCTCATTAGCCTCATAGCTATGTAGCGGAGTGGTATCATTAACCTTAGAGATATTTTTAGTAAGAACTTTTTCGGTCACTGTCTACCTCCTTTACAATAATCTGCAAATATCTGCTCGATTTTAAGTGAATCTAATTTTGTAAATAAGTCATCTCCGACCATCATCACTGGAGCTTTGTCACAGGCGCCTAGGCATGGGACGGGAAGGAAAGTAAACTGTTTGTCTTCAGTAGTTTCCCCGTAATTAATTTTTAAAATTTCTGAGATTTTGTGTTTTTGTTTCTCACACCCACAAAGCCAACAACTTACGCTGTCGCAAAAAAGTATGACTTTTTTACCCACCGGTCTTCTGAAGATTAAATTATAAAAAGTTGCTATGCCTTCTAATTCTTCAGCAGACATTTCGAGGTGTTTTGCGATAGCGATTAAACATTCATCGGACACCCAACCACGTTTTTCCTGCACTATTTTTAAGGCATCGATGGCTGCTCCCGATTTCTGAGGAACATGAGAGAGCTCTATATTTATGAGTCGAACTTCCTCTACTGTCAGAGTGGAAGATGTGTCTGACTGGATAATATTATGTTTCATCGGTCTACATCTGCCATTACAAAGTCAATGCTCGCGATGATTGCAATCAAGTCAGGAATCAAGAGGCCCTGACTAATGAGAGGGATCTGCTGCAGATGAGCAAAGGATGGGGTCCTGATACGGGTTCTATAAGCGTTTGTTCCATTATCGCTTATTAGGTGGTAGCTGTTGATACCCTTCGTTGCCTCGATCATTACTGAGGCTTCTCCATGAGGAATAACTGGACCCCAGCTCACATTTAAAAAATGGTGGATGAGCGTTTCTATATCCTGCATCGTGCGTTCTTTCGGGGGCGGTGTGGTTGAGCGATGCTCGCTCTTATAGGGACCTCCGGGCATATTATCTACGCACTGGCGTATTATTTTGATACTCTCTCGCATTTCTTCGATACGTAACACCGCGCGGTCGTAGCAATCGCCGCCACTAGCTGTGGGCACTTCGAAATCAAACTGTTCATATCCGCCATATGGACGTTTTTTTCGAACATCCCAGTCGTTTCCCGTAGCTCTCAGCCCGGGACCTGTTATACCCCAGTCTAACGCCTCTTTTTCCGTGTAGACTCCAATTCCAACGGTCCTATCCTTTAACACTTTGTTTTGCATCGCCATCTTGTCCCACTCATCGAGCCGCGCAGGCATTGAGTCAATAAAATCAATTACCAGTTTATCCCATCCATTAGGGAGATCCTGAGCTACTCCACCGATTCTGAACCAAGCGGGATGCATCCTGCCGCCAGTGATAGCCTCAATAATTCCGAATAATCTCTCTCGATCAGCAAACATATAAAAGACGGGCGACATTTGGCCTACATCTTGAACAAACGTCCCATAAAAAACTAGATGGCTAGAAATTCGGAACAGTTCAGCTAACATTATTCTTATGATTTTTGCACGCTCTGGAACTTTAATCCCCGCGAGGAGTTCGACTGTTTGTATGTACGCGAGGTTATTCATAACCCCAGCGAGGTAATCGATTCGATCAGTGTAGGGTATGTAGGTGTGCCAGGTCTGACGCTCTCCCATTTTTTCAGCGCCTCGATGGTGATACCCAATATCTGGCACAGAATTTATGATTACCTCTCCATCTAATTGTAATGCGATCCGGAAAACTCCATGGACACTTGGGTGGTTAGGCCCGAGGTTTAGAAACATGTATTCGTTGTCTTCGCCCTCAGATGTCATCCCCCAGTCTTCAGGCTTAAAACGAAGCGCTTCCTGTTCCTTAGCAACTCGCTCAGCATCCATAATGAACTCTCCCATCTCAGTGGCTCGAGCCGGATGATCTTTTCTCAATGCGTGGCCTTCCCATGTGGGGGGAAGAAGAATCCTAAAGAGCGAGGGATGGCCGTCAAAGGAAATCCCGAACATATCCCAAACCTCCCTCTCGTACCAGTTGGCATTAGGCCAAACAGTCACAATCGAAGGGAGTATTAGATGAGACTCAAAAACTCCTACTTTTATTCTCAGGTCTTCATTGCGGCACATCGAAAGAAGCTGGTAAACCACAGTATATTCAGAATCTGGTTGATCTTGGCGATGTTCCCGAGTCCGCTCATCGACTGCAAATAAATCATAGAGCATACAGAAGTGAGGGCGGAGAAATCGCAACACGTCGATTAGATGTTGCCGAGATACCCAAATCGTGGTTATTTCATCAATACACTTTTGAGTCAAAAATATTTCTTTACCAAACTCATCGTGTAGTAATTTTAAAGTGGATAGCTGTGCTTCTTTTAGAGCCAGCTGCATTTTGCATCCTTATTAATTTTTGGTTCTTTTTAGCTGTTGTGTGGTTCTCTTAATTCGGTTGATTTGATTCGTTTAGCCGTGTATTGATCTCTTTTACTAATTTTTTGCGGTTTAATTACCCTCTGATCTCCTGCCGCCCAGCTAATGGGACGCCGTTCTTTTCCAATAGATTCTTGAAGCATTATCAAGCCTTGCATAAGTGCTTCGGGTCTAGGAGGACAGCCTGGCACGTAAACATCCACTGGTATAAACTTATCAACACCTTGCACTACTGAATAGATATCATACATTCCGCCCGAATTGGCGCAAGACCCCATCGATATTATCCACCTTGGTTCTAAAAGTTGATCATAAAGCCGTTTTACTACGGGAGCCATCTTGAGGAAACAAGTCCCAGAAATCACCATCAAATCAGCTTGCCTTGGCGTGGCACGAATTACTTCCGATCCAAATCTTGCTATGTCATGTCGGCTAGTAAAGGATGTAGCCATCTCAACATAGCAGCATGATAAACCAAAATTAAACGGCCACAAGGAATGGGCGCGCCCCCAGGCGATGAGGTCCTCAAGCTTGGCAAAAGCAACGTTTCGCTTGACCTGCTCCTCGATAACGTTGGTGCCTTCACTGCCACCAATATCTTCAGGTTTACTTAGACTCCATTTCAATATTTTGCTTCCTCATTTTGTTGTCTTCTTTTTTTGCCCGGTCCAAACCCACCCTGACCTTGTTGCCCCAGTCGAGCCCGCCTATTCTCCATGCATAAATTAACGCTAGCCCCAACACTCCGATAAAAATCAGCATCGATATGTAACCTTTCCAGCCAAGTTCGAAAAATGCTACAGCCCAAGCGAAGATAAAAACAGCCTCGAGGTCGAAAATAACAAAAAAGATGGCCACAAGATAAAACTCAACTGATATACGCACTTGGGAACTACCAACTGAAACAATGCCCGATTCAAAGGGATCGTTTGTCGCATCTTCCCGTCTTCGTTGGCCCAACAGCCAAGAGACCACCAACATAGCAATTACAAGAAGGATGACTAGGAGGGTGTAAACGGCTAGAGGCCAAATTTCGGTACTAGAACTCTCTATACCATCTCTCCTTGGGATCCTGTGATAATAATAAGGCAGGTCCCACACAGAAATGGCTCAAACCATCTGCTTTTCTCATTATAAGGGACCGGCATCATTGTCATCGGTATATATCGCGTGTTTTTGTTTTAGCTTTTTTTGTGAAATTGTTAAACACCAATGTGCATACGTATGCAAACATGACATAGATGTCTTTCAGTAATAACTATGGTACCTGAACATAAAATTCTACGAAAATCAACTTGTGTCGCCAAGGATTGAAATAAATTGGTTAAGTTATCGAGTTGCTTAAAAGATCTCGATAGCGTGACTTTGAAGAGATTTAATCGTTAAGACGTAAGTTTTTGCTGTTTTGGATTTTGGAAAGCAATTAACATTTTTTCAAGGCGCTTTGCCTCACTTTTGTATAGCTCATATGAGTCTTTTAAAGTAGCAGTATTCAATAGGGTGGTTGCAATAACCTCTTCGGTCTTTATCGATCGAATCTGTGTTTTTATCCACATTGATTCTGTTCTCTTGCTTTCGCCAAGACCCACGACCTCTCGATCTAACAAGTACTCTTGATTGACTAGTAGGGGACCATTAATCATTTTAACTTCAAGATCTGCAAACAGTCCTATTGATGGACCTTTGGCTGATGGAAGTCCGTCTGGAGTATACCTGACAAGAGGATTTACCATTTCGAATGGTATTATTGGGGCACCCCATGGTGTTTTTACGCGTATAGTCTCACAATACCAATCACATAATTCAGTAATATTTTTTAACTTCTGCGCAAGGGTAAAGGGATAATTTTTTCCGAGGTGAGATCGAAAACCCATTTTTACGCGATCATATTGTGATGATCGATCGCCAATTTTTACATTTTCTAAAATAACTAGTTTTTTAGCTGTTGGACGAGAGTCTAAAAGTTTATCAAGCTCTGTTGCAGGATGAGTTGGACCGAGCGACGCGGTTCCCTCTAATACAAATTCGCCAGAGTCTTTAATAGCCCAAACTCGGGTAATTTTATCCTGTTTGGTTGGACGTTGGACGAACGCAATTACAGACTCACCCTCTATGACAACATTTTTAAAGTGCGCACTTATGCACCCTACCTCAAACCATCTGTCTCCCCAAATACTATGCAGGATTGGATCAAACTGTGAGAAATGCGTAGGCCCCTCAATTGGAGCTCCTAGGAAGCCGAGATTTTGAGCCTGTTGATTGTCATGAATCGAGAGATGGCCGTCATATTCTTGCTCAGCCAGCATTTGTCGAGGCCTTTTCGGTGGCCCTTGAAGGACACCATTAATCTCAATTATTTCTGTCTTCCAAATATTATTTATCACTTGCGAAATCTCCCATCGATCTTAAAAAATTCCCTCGACATGGCGCCATAATACATGTGCCTTTGCATTAGACAAATTTTAGGTATGGTGAAGTTACATTTTGTAATCTTGTTTTAGAATGGAGGATAATCCATCAATATCTGCGGTGTTAATGGTCCCATCAAGTATCTCGATGTAATTTTTTAGATTAGTTTTCGCCGCAGCTTCTTTAGTAGATGCCAAATCACCTATATTTCTTGTGACACCATCCCCGAATAATTGTTTTTGGGCGAATTTCTCGGCCATTAATTCTAATTCTAAAAGATCCGAGTAAGTTTCCTCCTTATAGGCATTATCTGAAAGTACGGGAGTTTTTTTTAAGATTTTCCTTGTCTCTCTTATTGGTTGAACGACTTGCGATTGCCAAAATTTAGTTACGTTTATAACACCTAATATTTGGTCGCTTTTAAGTTGGCGCTTGAAAGTTGACAGCCAGAGTAAATATAACAATACATTAATATCAGCATTAAACTCTTGTTGCAGTTTCAGGCACACAGACTCAATGCCACGCTTGCCATATGCGGCGATTGAAAAGTCCCAGAGTTCAAACGAGTTGCTTTTTTTACTCATTTCTGAGTCCCCATGGTTAGAATTCATTTGACAGTAGTTAGGCTCCAAAGTTTATATTCGTTTTAATCGGTAACGTGTTTGAGGAGTTACGCCCCTATCTTTTATTATCTGGTGATAAAGCGCTGCGCTTGGTTTCGGTGTTCGTTTAAAGTTGTTTTCATATTCGATACCGATTAGACCGAAACGAGCCGTGAAACCTTCCGCCCACTCAAAATTGTCTGTCAAGGACCAGTGAATATAGCCACGAACATCTACCCCATTTTCTTTTGCAAGCCACATCTGATCAATATGGTCGACAAGAAAATTTTGTCGTCTGAGATCATCAGCCTCGCGATCAGCTAGACCATTTTCGAGAACATAGATAGGGACTTTATATCGTTTATGGGTTGCGAGCAGGATTTCATAAAGGCCACGAGGATATACTGCCCAGTCTAAATCACTTCTTGTCTCGTCAGATATTTTGGGATTATAAAAATGAATTTCTGGCTGCGATATGTTTAACAAACTGCTCTTAACATAAAACCGTCCATAAAAATTAATGCCAATATAGTCTTGAGTCCCAGCCAGACCAGCTATATTTTTCTTAATATTTGTGTTTGTAATTTTTAATATACCGGTATTAATGGCATCCATAAAATCCCAGATAAAAGCCTGTTCTACGGCTTTGCTCGAGATTGTATCTAACGGAGCCCAAATTCGAAGTGCTTGGAAAGTACGCGTATGTTTTGCAATGCCAACTTTCGCACTTAAATTTTTACGATTCGCATGATCGTGAATGAGTTTGTATGCCACTGCATGAGCTTTTAGCAGTTGCTCAATAACCGTTACCACACCGTTAATATCTCTTTTTTCAAGTGGAGGAAAAATTCCTTGCATATATCCATTATAAATATATGTCATTGGTTCATTTAATGTTGTCCAGTGCGTTATGCGATCGCCATAAGCATCTAACACGGAGTGAACGAATTTTTCGAAATGCTCAATGGCGTCCTCTCGCTCCCAGCCTCTTTTGCCATCAGTCTCATCCCAAAACCAATGAGGACTGGAGAAGTGGAAAAGCGTTACGAAAGGTGTGATTCGATATTTTTCAAGGCTGTCGAGAATATCATGATAAAACTTTATGGCCTCAGGGGCCGGAGTGATTGAATCCCTAGTGGGGAAAAGGCGTGCCCAGCAGATGGAAAAACGGTGCGTGTTATGCCCGAGCTTGGACGCTAGAGAGAAGTCCTCATCGAAAACAAAGTCAAAATTTGTCTTTTTCAATCTAACATTGGCGCTAACCGAATCTAGAGAATTAATATGCCCTGGCAGGGCGTAACCGGGCCGTGTATCTGTGGAAGTGTTCCCCAAGTTGATTGCCTGGCGCTCGAAGGTTGTCCAGTCGCTGGGCTGCTGGTGTTCAACGTGTTGAGAAGCGGACGCTGCTCCCCAAAGAAAATCATGATCGAAGCGAGCATTATGCTTTGATGACTGCTGTAGATTAGGAAGCTTCCGTCTGGGGTCTATCAATGTCCTTCTAGAGATCATCAGTCCGAGTAATAAAAGAAACAAAAGTAGTAGAATGAGCTTGTCTTGAATTTTGGGTTCCCTCAGATTTTCCAGAGTTGAATTAAAACAATTTTTTTATCAAAAAGAAATATACTCACCATTTAGCCTTCAAGGGAGGGCATCTTTCCCTCCTACCACGGCTAAAAACAACGATTACTGATTTTTTTTACCGAAATTGGTATTGTTTTGGTAACGGACATTCTGTGACAACCTATCGTAATTTCTTGACTTCTTAAATTTGCCTAATTCCGAAATAGAGACGAAAGAGAAATCGGAATTAGTAAAGTTTATTGCAGATTATATACGAGTCTACCGGATAGATTTTTTTTGACATGGAAACTGGGGCTCCGATGTTAGCGCAGGCAATATGTTGGTTTTGATGTGTAGATTCCAAGTCGACTTTAGCAAGACCTCTTTTGGCTCGCGGTCGCTTTCTGTGAATTAGATCCAAAAATTCTTTGTGTAATTATTTAACTTACGCTTTTTGAAAGCGATACTCAGCTATCATTTTTTTAAAAAATATCTTATTCATATAGACAAGGGGCTCCTTTTTAATGATGGAATAGATTTTACTGATCAAAGGATCGGCACTCGATTCAGGCACTAAATCAAGTAGCAACTGCACTTTGACTCGTTTTCAATTTGGATATTGAGCGTTTATAGTTTGTTGGCCATGATGGTGGAGCTACCGTTTTGTGACTATTTTATTAGTGATAATCCAGAACTAGTAATTCGCTCTTTTCATGGTTCTCAGCCGTGCGATCCCTTAAACAAAAGTTGGTTGGACTTGGCTCCAGCGATTATGGTTAGATCGCCAAAACGATATAATATGATTCCTTAACAGAGTTGTTTGATATTTATACTAGTTATCAAACTAAGGCGTCCGAGTGATCGCAAATCCCGGATTTCGGCGTCTTATAAGACCCGATGACCGGTTTGTATCAGTGAGCAACTGGAAACCGATATCACTGCAAGACCCAGCAACTTAAAGAGTTAAATAGAATACATTACAAACATATGGCGGAGAAGAGGTTTGCAGTCGGACAAAAATAAAAAACAATTATCCCTAGCTCGTAGTTTTAGTGGAAAGATGAATTTGCTTACGGAGGGGTAGGACACTTATGTTCGATCAACCTTTTTTTGGGTAGCTATTAACTTTTTGTAAATCACGTCTATGACCTGTACTCTGTTAAATTCAGTCAAAAACGAGCTCATGAAGCGCGATCCCCTGCTGCGGAAGAGAAAATCCTACTATCCGTTGAAACTAAAGAAAAGCGTCTGATCAAGCCGTTTTTGTCACATACCTGACTCTGACCATTTAAATGTGTAGGAGAATCTGGGTATTTATGCTGATTCAATTTATGATTTTACTAAAGCTTTGTGTACATTCGCTATCGTAAGGTGGACGCGTTAACTGACCATAAAGTTTTCTGCATTGCATTTGACGACTTAGTTTATACTCAAAAAAAACGAATCTTGGGTTCGTTTGGTACTCATAACAAAACTTATGGTTGTGAACCAGTTGGGGAGAAGTTCGATGGCTTACTCGAATAGGCTTGCGACTTACCAAACTGTTGGTTTAGTGCTTGGTCCCATTGTCTTTATGCTTATGTTATTATTTAGCGATAAGCAAATGTTCATGGACGATTCTGCTTGGCGAACTGCGGCTTTAGGGCTGTGGATGGTGACTTGGTGGGCGACAGAGGCAATTCCCGTTGCAGCTACCGCATTGTTACCACTTATTTGTCTTGATTTGCTGGGGGTTTCCAGTACAAAGGAGGCAGCATCGGCTTACTCCCACCCCATTATATATTTATTTCTGGGCGCTTTTATATTGGCGTTGGCAATACAGCGTTGGAATCTTCATCAAAGAATTGCGCTATCAATTTTATTACAAACTGGCACTGATGGTTCCCGACTGATCGGCGGATTTATGGTTACTGCTGCGTTACTTTCGATGTGGATGACAAATACCAGCACAACCATGATGTTGATGCCAATAGCTATTTCGGTTGCGTCTATTATTTCTCGAAAAGCTAAAGGATCAATAACAAATCATGGCCGAGACTTTGAGGTAGCAATGCTGCTAGGTCTGGCATTCTCGGCCACCATCGGGGGAATGACTACTTTAGTTGGTACGCCTCCAAACGCGCTATTGGTTGCGTTTTTACTTGAAAATTATGGTGTTGAAATAAGTTTCATGGGTTGGATGTTAATTGCGGTACCGTTCGGCTCAATCTTATTATTAAGTGCTTGGATCGTTTTAACAAAAATAGTCTTTAATATTTCAATTTCTGCTGATGAAGATGTGACGAAGCATTTGGCTATGCTACGGAACAATTTAGGCTCCATGAGTACCGCAGAAAAGCGAGTTGTATGGATATTTATTTTTGTGGTGCTAGGGTTGGTATTGCGACGACCAGTGGGCGCAATTTTGGATTTGAATAGCATTTCTGATACCACAATTACACTTATCGGCGCGGTTTTACTCTTTCTTGTTCCCAGTGGAGACAAAAATCAACCCCACTTATTGAAGTGGGAAGATTTAAAGGAGCTACCTTGGGGTGTTTTAATTCTTTTTGGTGGAGGGCTTAGCCTCGCGGCGGCCATATCAAATTCGGGGCTGGCGCATTGGCTTGGAGAGGGATTGTCACCCCTTGGTGGATTCAGGGTGAGTTTTTTAATTTTAGGAGCGGTAGTGTTGGTTGTTTTTCTTACTGAAATAACGAGTAATCTCGCGTCAACTGCGACTTTTTTGCCCATTATCGGTTCACTGGCGATCGAAGTAGGTTTAGACCCGAGGATTCTCTGCATCCCAATTACTCTGGCTGCCAGTTGTGCTTTTATGTTGCCGGTGGCAACTGCACCAAATGCGATCGCGTTTTCATCGGGAATTCTAACTATTCCTCAAATGGCTCGAGCAGGGATTTATCTAAACTGTTTTGCCATCGCCTTACTTATGGTTGTTGCGCTATTATGGGCTCCTCGTTTCATGTAACGGAATCTGGTGTTTGTGTTTTTTGTCACGTAAAAATTGGGTTGGTCTTTTATTTACAAGGGTTTTTCTATCAGTGCAAAGAATCAGTTACCCCAGATTCCTTTTTTAAAAAGTTAATTCGAATACAAAAATTATTTTAAACAACACATCATGCGGAGATGGTAATGAATCAGACGGAACTTAACAAAGCTAACTTAAATGACGACCAAACTACCCTTTTTAAAATTGATACTGAGGTTATGACTAATAAAGCGTTGGTATACACCTCAAGGGCGATGATTGAAGAGAATCGTTTAATGATTCTAAGTAATTACGCCGCATCATTCATGGGAAATCGTCAGCTGGCAAACCAGAATACTGATGACATCTTTAAAAACCGAGAGCTTATTTTGAATAGGTATGATTGTCAAAGTGATGTAGAGGAAAATTTTATTCAAGCGCAAAGAAATCGGGCGAGGCTAAATTATCTTGCCCATCGATCAAAGCTAAACTCTTCGGTTCTAGACATTAGCGAAAAGATGGCCACCATCAATAAACAGTTGATCGAAATAAACAAAGCAATAATGGCAGCAAATGAAAATATTGTAGAGTTTAACTCGGAACACATAACTACCAATATAGATTTAATCGAGGGCGACAATTTACCTGAAAAAGCTACACCAAAGACAAATGCCGTCCTGATTGCGGAAAATAAGAAAGCCATGCAGGACCTAATGGCATCGGCCGAAAGGAATCGTGCACGTATGAATAGCGTTATAAATACGTCTTTGGACAACAGTGATGCGTTGATACAGAACAAGAGTGAAATAGCTGAGCGCCGAGAGAGCATCATGAAGAATAGAGGCGCACTGCTTGCGAATAAAAATCGCATCCTTGAGTAAGTCCGATTTTCTATCTTATGAGGAGTTTCCAATGGCTCTACTATGAAACTCCTTAACTTTTTTTCTACCTTGACCCTGAAAACAGCTCAATCAGCTCAAGTGCGGGCCTATCATAAAATAACTCCTTCGCTAGAATTTTGAGCTGTGTCAATTCACCGGGTGAGCAAGATTTCCCATTAGCACGAAGCCAGCTCTCCAAAGCATTGCCCTTTCCACGATTACCAGATGCTAACGAGACATTCGCCCGAGCGTCACCGACATCGCATCCTTCCACGCGGCCAGGGTTTTGTCCACGCCGGCTCTTAGTCATAGCGGCTTCAAGTCTACGTACTTTGGTATTCGCATTTGCAAGTTGTTTGGTGAGCATGTCGACACTCTTTTGAAGACGTTTCATTTCTAACGGCTCATGAGATTGTGCGGGCAAAAAATAGACAAGTGCAACCAATGAAAGTGCGGCGAAAGATTTACTTCTTTTGCGACGCGTGAGTTTTGTCAAGTGGAAGCCCCTTTATTTTTTTTAAACAACATTAAAATTCTCCGAATCTATCTGATTATCGGGAGATTCACCCCATACTTTAGCGCACACCTTAAATCAATTAAACATATTCGTGTCACATTGAAAAATCTACGCAAATAATTCTACTTTAAAATGAGTTGTTTTTTTGCTTTATGGTAAACATTGATTGATATCTTACATCGCCGGACACATGAATTGGCGAGTGCGACTTATAAAAGCTTAGTACGGGATATGTTATGCTACCTAATTTAGATGGCGCGTAGGAGGGGAAATGCTTGGGGTTCAAGCTAAAAGATATCGGAGGCAGAGCCGCCTCAGACGCCAATGTAAGTTATTTCGTTGTTGAGGCAATAAGTGGATAATCAATGTTGCGCGATCCAATTATTCTACTTTGTTACCTCACCACCCTTTCAGTTCATTTCTCTAAATATACAGAGGTAGAAAATATATTAATTACCACACAGCCACTTATGATTAGGATGATACCGATTGCCGCAGCGAAATCTAATTGCTGATTGTATATAAAAAACCCAACTAAGGAAATTAGAGCGATACCTGCTCCAGACCAGATTGCATATGCTATCCCGAGCGGAATGTCTCGAAGGACAAGAGTCAGAAAATAGAGCGAGCACGCATAGCCAGATAACGCTAAAACGGATGGAATGATTTTTGTAAATTCGGCAGATGCTTTTAACGCGCTGGTAGCAATGACCTCTGCTATAATCGCCACGACCAAAAATAAGTACGCCATAAATTTAACCTTTTTTGAGTAAACTTTTAAATATTTATTGTTTTAACCATGAGCTTAAATTTAAGTTCTCAGCAGAAATAGAATTGTTTTTTTTAATTGGGCAATATGAATCAAGTAGATTCGAATCTTAAGGTCATAATAAGTCCTGTTCAAGCTCTTGAACAGGAGAGGATCTTGTTTACCGATGTTTTATTAGGCAAATGCCGAGCTGCGCTAAGTATTTGGACCACTAGCCGTTCGCTTGTTGTACCTCGCCGCTTGAAAAATAATTCTAACTTCGCTCGTGCGGAAATGAATTCGAGGGCAAGGGGTTGGACGGTCGTTGTTCGAGATAGCGGAGGAGGTGCGACTCCTCAGGGGAATGGAATTGTAAACGTTACCTATGCTTATGTTTGTGATCAACACCCATCTATCGCGGACGGTTATTCTGAAATATGTGCCCCGGTTATCCGCTTGGCAAATAAATTTGGCGAGGAGGCTGGCTGTGGCTATGTCAATGGTAGTTTTTGTGACGGGCAATATAATGTAGTCTGCCGGTCGCGAAAACTTGCCGGCACTGCGCAGCGAAGATCAAGGCAAAAAGGCCGCGTGTCGAGAGCAGTGCTATTCGCTCATGCCTTGATTTTAGTTGATCACGACTTGGTTGAGAGTACGCGAGCACTGAATGAGTTTTATCAAGATTGTGAAGATAACGTGACAGTAGATGTCGACGCCCATGTTAATCTTAATGATCTCTCCGAGGAACTACCCATACAATCTATGGATGAGGTTGCCTATTTTTTCTATCAAGAATATTCTAATTTCCTTTCAAAATTTTGTTGAATTGCTCGGTCGCTTGATGTTTTTTTTGGATGTTGGATGCTAAATTTATGAGCGTAAAGTAGTTAAGATCTACAATCGGCAAATAGAATGTAATTGAGGAAAATTATGGCGAATTCGAATTATAAAGATAATATTAAGGTTGATTTAACTAGGCGTATAGTTTTGGCTATGCTACTTGGCCTACTCGTCGGTGTAATGTTAAATTCTATGATGCAGGGCGAACTATTCTCAAACACGACCTCAGAGCTTATAAATTCATATCTCGTTGAGGGGTTATTTGACACTGTGGGTCAAATATTTGTTCGCTCTTTAAAGCTCATGGTAGTGCCTCTAGTATTTTTTTCTCTGCTCTGCGGTACCGCATCTTTGGGCAGTAATTCGAAAATGGGTTTTTTGGCGGGTAAATCTATAGTTCTATATATGGTCACTACCGCACTTGCCATATCAACTGCGCTAATTCTAGCAATTTTCATGGCGCCAGGTCAGGGGATAGACTTGGCAGCGACATCAAATTTCTCAACGGTAGAGCCCCCGGAAATGAAAACTACTTTAATAAATATTTTCCCGAGTAACCCAGTTTCCGCTATGGCAGAGGGAAAAGTGTTACAAGTCATTATTTTCGCTTTATTAACGGGTTTGGCGTTAGGTCACATGGGAGATTCTGGAAATAAACTACTTAATTTTTTCCAAGATATAAATACTATGATCATGAAAATGATCATGCTACTAATGGAATTGGCGCCACTGGGTATTTTTTGTCTGCTTGCAAAATTATTTGCTGGCCTTGGGATAGGCGTGATCGTCAGTTTGGCGACCTATTTTTTTACTGTTGTGTTTGCTCTTTTATTACATTGTTTTGGAATATATTCAATATTATTGAGAACAATGACCGGCTTGAATCCTATAAAATTTTTCATGCACATGCGATCACCCATGACATTTGCTTTCAGCACAGCCTCGAGTGCTGCGACAATGCCGGTTACTTTGAGGACGGTGGAACATGATGTTGGCGTTGATAACCGTGTCGCATCTTTTACTGTTCCCTTAGGCGCAACAATTAATATGGATGGCACGGCTATTATGCAGGGTGTTGCGACTGTTTTTATTTCACAGGCATACAACATTGATTTGAGTTTGGAGGCATATCTGATTGTTATTTTGACCGCCACGTTAGCATCAATAGGGACTGCTGCGGTTCCAGGCGTGGGGTTGGTTATGCTTGTTATGGTACTCAATCAGGTGGGTCTGCCTGTCGAAGGAATCGGATTAATTATCGGCGTAGATCGTCTTTTAGATATGCTTCGAACCGCTGTGAACGTTGCAGGAGACGGAACTGTAAGTACTTGTGTTGCTCATAGTGAGGGTCTCCATTCTCGACGGCGGTTTTACCAACTGGAGGTCGAAAAAGCTGCAACATGAGATATTAAAGCGTTACCATAACCATGTTTCGAAGCATACAGGGCTCATACAAAACGAGATGTTTATGAAAAACAGGATTTTGATATTTTTATTATTGTTCTCTTTGGATGGGTTTTGTTTGGAATCGCAGGAAATTGTAGCGGAAAAAATTGCGAAATGGGTAAGATATGGAGCTATTGCAAAGCTAGCGAGGGAGGAGCTTTCGGAGAAAAATTTTAGTTTTCCTTATATGGATATGCCTTTTGTGGAACATGGAACTCTGCCGATAGATGTTCCCGTTACAGGTGCCTGTGAAGTAGAAAAGCGGGTATTTGCATTATCGGGCCGTACAATCGTGCAATACTTCAACCTTTGTAGTGGTGTCGTTATTGCTGAGAGAAGCTATCCTTAGTTCTTAGATTGGATAGGTCGTATAACTCTGTTTTTTAAGCAGATTAAGTCTCTTATGAGCCTCAAGCCGATCGAGTGCGTTATGTTGACCCCAGCTTTTAGTTATAAAAGTATGTTTCTCGCTCTTTTCAAACGCGAGCCGCAAACCTTTTATTAACGGCGTATAAGGTAGTTTCCAGTTGTCATACCCCTCTTGGATGGTATCGAAATAGCAACCGGACGGGGGCCCTAAACCAAATCCTGGGTTCATGACGTACACGAAACAATCTAATAGCTCTTCCTCAATTTGTACCGAAACATCTTGTTTTCGATAAAGTTTCGGATGGTCTTCGTAGACATCCAAAGAACGTTCGCATGCGGGCGTAGTTTTGTAGACTCCTACTGGTACTGTTGTACTTTTTGAGGGAACTATATCAGCGACACCTCTAAAACATAGTTCCCAGCCGAATAATGTCCCTGCCGATATCAATGTGGCGGATGGACATCTTTGTTTCATCTGGTGGAGGTTTAAATTCGAACCGTACGCTGCATAAAATTTCATTATTGCTCACCATGGTATAACCTGAGTGGGTTAGCTTTTTGAGTAATTAATTCTCATTTCAGTTGTTAAATACATAAAAAACATAAATAGCTTAGTGTGACGGCGACAAAAAAACTAGAAATTCTTAAGAAGCTGTTTAATTATACTGATCTGGCCGTATATTAAGTAATGTAAGAATGTGCGCTAACATTACAACAAGCTTGTTGGAAACCCATAAAAGTGGGAGGCGTAATAAGGGTTCCGCTTTTTGTAAAAGATTGTTACATCTATGATCAAATCTTGAAATTAAGCAATAGTAAATTTGAAAGGCTTACAAATTGCGTATCGTTGAGGGTGTGTGATGGCAGAAAAAGTAACAAAAATGAAACTAGATGATTATATGGTCGTAAAAAAAATGACCAAGGAGCAAGTGTTCCAAGCTATATCGAGAAAAGAAATCTCGGGTAGCTTTTTAGCGGGTGAATGGATGATTTTTGACGATGAAATGAATTTCTCCGCAGGGTTAGAAGCCGGTAAAGAAAATGATGATCGTTCTGATTCCCGACTAGTAAGAGAAAAAGAGGAGGCTATTGCCAAGATAGCGATGGCTCAGACTATGGCTAAAACGGCCCAAACAGAAGCGCGGAACTCTTCAGAGAAAAAAAACAAGTCAGCCGCCTCCGTTAAAGGTTCTCCTGGCGGTGCGATATCTTCTTCCCCGCGTGAGGGGCGTAAGTCGGAGGTGTTAAAGGCCCCAATCTCAGATGCTCCTGACACTAAATCTGGCCCGATGGGCAGCGGTAAGTTAGATCTTAAGAAGTCGGGAATGGCCAAATCGATTCTGGCAGAAGCACGTGAGCTGGCTATGAGTACTCAGTCGAAAGCGTCAGCACCTGTTAATACGCCGATTCAAAATAGCAGTTTTGCTGAAGGCATTCTTGCTGAGGCGCGCGACTTGGCCAAATTACATGATGACATCGCCGCGACTGGTTCTAAGAATGGACTGGACGCTAAAACTATCTCAAGTCGGAAAAAAACTAAGCCTTTAACCTTTATTGCAAGACAGTTTGAGGATGATGTAGATCAGGCCAAAGAGGGAGAGCGCTGGAAAACTAAGATAGACGATTATATCTTGGACAAGGGTATTAGCATGCAGGATGCATTTAAACTTATTACCCAGAAAAAAGTGGATGGGCAATTCATTAATGGATCCTGGTACATAATAGATAACGATGAAGAGCATAAAGAAAGAAAAGCCTCTGCGGCAGCGAGCGCTGCTTTGGCAGAACAACAGCTCAGAGCAGAGGAGGCGCTTCGAGAGGCTCAAAGGCGTCAAGAAGCGCGGCGAAATATAAAAATTGGCGAGTACATGCAAGAGTATGGCGTGGAAAAGGAACAAGTCTTTAAATTGATTCAAGACAAGTCTTTGGAGGGATATTTCTCAAATGGTGAGTGGTACATTTTAGAGAGCATAGAAGATCTTTTAGCTCGTGAGGAGCTGGCTGAAACTGAGCTCGAGGCATTAGCAGCTATCGAAAAAGAAAAAGAAGATGTCTTCAAAGAAAGGAAGCATGAGGCAGAGTTACAAGACGGTCTCAATGAAGAGGAGCGTGCTAGGGCTTTAAACATGCCTTTTATTACCGATGCACAGTTTGCAGATAGAACAATATTGAGAACAATTGGCGTTGTTCAAGGCAGCACAGTCCGCTCTAAGAGTCTTCCAGCGGAGTTGAGTCGTGACCATATTACTCTGCCGGGTGCAGAGTTAGTAACTTTTACCGCAGACCTGTCGGAGGCTAGAGCACAAGCAGTCGATCGGATGAAAATTCAAGCTTTCATTCAAGGGGCGAACGCAGTTGTGTCCACACACTTTAACACATCTATGATCGATTTGGGTGCTACCGAAATTCTAGTCTATGGGACCGCAGTAATCGTTGCGTCACCGACGATATAAAATTTGTGAACTTGGCAAGCCATAAGGCAAATAAAGGTACAGCGCATGATTCTGAGGGGTGGTGTGCCTTCACGAAGTATCCAAGAAGTTTGCGTTTCTCACTGATACGCTCTTTTGCATCTTGCCAGACCGCCCTCCATCGCCGATAGATACGTTTTTTCGCGATTTGAGATCGAGCTTTTGAATGTTTCAACTTCGGAAAGAATCGCGGTATATCTCGACCTATTTATTTCTCCTTCAATAAGTTGTTCCCGAGCGGAGAACTCCTGCGTTAGTGTTTCTAAGATTTCATTTGAAAGTTTTTTGGGAATCGCCTTTAGCATACATTTCCAAAATTCATCTAATGTTGATGGATCGTTAGACGCTGGTGGTTTCTTTTTTAAGTCTTGTATTCCGGAGATCCCGCCTAATCGATGAAAGAGGTAGAGCTTTGATGCGTCTAAACCTGAGGATATCTCGGGAATTGAGGTTGAGCCGGGCCCATTGCCACACGCTATTATCATCAAGAACATAAATATCGGTATTACTCGAGACATTGTATTACCCTTTTTTTTAATTTAATGATTGACCATACCCACTTATTATCAATTTATACTATTTTTCACTTTTATGAAGCCCTTTTTTAATTTATAGCTTAAAGATCATATAACACTATATTATTTGTTACCTTATCCTCTGGTTTTTTAAATTGCTTATCAAAGCCTATTTATAAAAACCCCTGAGAACTGAAATAATATGCCAGAAAAAAATTTTGGATTATTAAATTTTTGATTTCGTAGAGACTATTTTCGACCGAGTTACTCAGGATTTTGTTACTATTTATAAGGCTTTTGAAATGTTGGCTCATCGAGGTGAGATTTGAGAGTTTTTTTATACAACGTTAGAAATTTTTTTGGCAAAGTAGGTAGCGGTCGAGCGGAGTTTACACTCCTGATGTTCGTTGGCTTAGCCATGACTTTTCTTGTTTTCGATATATCAGACTATTTTTTAAAACTTGTACATACTGAGGTGTGGATTACTATATATGAGTTTTTAAATAAACTCTTTAGCGGTTGGTATCTTGTGGTTGATACGTTTGCGCCTCCATCCAATAATTTGCGATTAGTTTTTCAAATACTTTTGTCTTTTATTTTATGTATTCCCTTTTTGAGTGGCTATCTTTTCCTTCGTAATAAGGTGATTGATGAAAATGTGTACTTAAACAATTTTAATTGCTTCGATGACGTTTATCGATTTCAGAGTGGAGATTTGAAAGTCTTCTCTTTAACGGATAAACCAGTCGAGCCCAGACGCTTAAATGGAAATTTAATTTGTATATTGGATCGGTTTTTTATGCTTATCCCCGATTCCGAAAGCATTATATGGTCACTCGGATCAGCGAGTTCAGAGGAGCAGAAGAAAGAGCCGAGCGTTACAATTTTTTGTGCGCTTGGAGGCGCGAAAATGGCGTGTCGGTTGATTGTTGTAGAGGATCGCAGTGACCCGATGCGGGTCAAGTATTTGGGAGGTGGAAACCTTACCGACATAAAAAGCATAATTCGCTCCAATGTCGCGAAATTAGAGGGCGTTAAAGAGTGTCTCTTGCGTTCATCACAATTAATGACAGTCAACAAAAGGCACCAACTGGCATACAAGGCCATGTTGATGATGGACGATGGCGAATACACGGTATTAGGAAGTTATTTGACTCTGCATCAGAAGTCTTATGAGCTGCTGCTTCTGACTCCGCCAGAGGAGCTTGATAATGATCTGAAGTCTGTCATGATTCGGACGATCAATAATATAAAGGTCAAGGGATTTGGCTCTCTAAATGAGTTTGAACTGTTCAAGGGGACATAATCAAAAAGTTTTGTGATGACATGTCTCGACCGAAAATAGCCGAGTGGCCTCTGATTAATGTGAGGAGCTTCATTGATTGCTTAGGACTTGGTGTTACCACCTCGCAGGATACGCCAAGTGTGGACATGTCTTTTTACCTGGTTTAATTTTCTCATCCAGCTGCTTTTGTGGCGAATTATGCATCCAGTTTTTAAGGCGAACAGAAGAGTTCCTATCATATATTTGTTGCTATGAGGGTTAGAGCAACACGAAGATTGCTCTGACGGATTATCGCCGGTGAGAATATAACTGTCATTACCGAGTGATTTTACTCTTTTCACGATTCTTCCAAAGATCGGAATCTGCATTACAACTATGTCGCCAGCACTTACTCTCTTTTTTTTATAAGCGAAAAGAATATCATTATGCGAAAGCGTCGGAAACATGCTGTCGCCCGTCACACGAAAAACTTTAAGCATCAGTTAGAACAGGCTGCACAATGTCTAATGATGGTGGATATGGTGCTATTACTCTACGCGTGTTTATACCTTTGCTATGCCAGAACATCTCAGTAAATTCATTGAGCTTCGCCAATAGATCTACTCCGTCTTGCCGGTTATTGCCCTGTTTGCACTTTGAGGCCGCTATCATGATAGAGTGTGCGAGAGAGTGCACATTCGGGAACTCTGCGATTTGCGGAGCTTTGAAGTAATCTCCCCAAATTGTTACGACCTCGTGCTTGACTCCAGCAGCATGTGTTTCTTTTTGGGCGACCAGTCGCGCAATTTGGGTAATCCCGGGCACTTGGTCAGCACTGCCTACTTCGGCGATCAAATCCATTAACCTTACTATGCTAACTGCGGCAACTTGTGCCACTGCTGGGTCATAAATTTTACAAGGAATGTCGCAATGTGCTTTTACTGTCGGTATTTTGAACATCGTTGTTTTTCTCACGTTGTGGGATTAGAGGGATTTTCGTTTTTCACTCGATTTATTAGAGATCAAGGACCTAGCTTCTTTAATGACGCTACTCCGGTTGCATATGTAAACTACTGCGGCAAAGAGAATGCATGTGCAAATGAATGAATAAATATATGGATCGACGAATTCATGAGTATGAAAATTTGTGGTTGCATGCGCTATGGATGTTGTAGAGAGTGTTAGTGACGAAAATATAGTAGACATTGACCTGATCATTATTTCTCCCTGTGGTGGCATTTCTTAATTCTCGGATCTGAAAGTGTAGCCGCAGCTACTTATTTGTATAAAAATATCTACGGCTTTACTTGTTCAAATAGACTCATCTCAGTGTAGATATATATGTAGAAAAGATCAATCATATACTCTGCTAGATTTGCGAACTTTGATGACTTAGAAAAAGTAAAACGTAGATATTTTTTAGTAATTTTGGGCAATTATCAAAGTGCTTTGATTCATTTAAGACTGTAATGCTGCAATGTATTTGGCGACTTTCCATCCATTGGATGATACTCTACAGGCTGCTAAATTTTGGTATTGCATTGATAAAATGAGTGTTTAAGTGTCCTCAAGAGTTGGTTTAGTTGCTTTCTGTTTAATAGTATTTACAGTTGGATGTGCTGATAAGAATGGTAATTGGAATAATCCCCATGCACCTGAAAAAGAGCATATGAAGGTAATGTATTCTGTATTTACCTCCCCACCCAAAAACTTAGATCCTGTCCGTACATATAATCTTGATGAGGCGACTTTGATCGATCAAATTTATGAGCCTCCGCTTGAGTACCACTATCTAAAACGTCCTTATCAATTAAAGCCACTGACCCTGCAAGATTTACCTAATCTTGAGTATCTTAGTGCCGATGGGACAATCGTGTCAGAGAAGTCAGAGTATGTGGCATATTCGCGGTATACATTTCAGCTGAAAAAAGGGATCCAATATCAACCGCATCCCGCATTTGCTATGAACGATCGTGAGGAGCCCTACTATTTTTTTTCCGATGAATCCTCAGCCAGAAAATATAGGATCTTAGCTGACTTCAAGCATGTCGGTACCAAAGAACTAGTTGCTAACGACTACATTTATCAAATAAAACGTATGGCGGATCCGAGGCTACAATTTCCCATTTGGGACATTGTGTCTACTTATCTCGTTGGTATGAAAGATTTGCGGAAGGAGATTGTGCAAGCCCGTCGGGACAATCCTACAGGTTGGTTAAATTTGGATACTTTCCCCCTCGCCGGTGTCAGAGAGATCGATCGATATACATTCCAAATAACGTTGCATAAAAAATATCCGCAATTCAAATATTGGTTGGCGTTCCATTTTTTTGCGCCTATCCCAATGGAGCTAGATCGATTTTATAATCTTCCAGGGCAACAGGAAAAAAACATTAGCCTTGCTTATCATCCTGTTGGAACCGGCGCATTTATGATGACTAAACATGACGCAAGTAGCGAGATTGTTCTCGAGAAAAATCCAAATTTTGGCGTAACTCTTTATCCTTTAGAGGGTGAAATGGAGGACGAATCACTTGGATTATTGGCGGATGCCGGTAAACCGTTACCTTTTTTGGACAAAATTATCTTTCGCCTCGAGAAAGAGGCAATACCGATATGGACAAAATTTTTGCAAGGGTACTATGATCGATCCGGTGTTGGTAGTGACAGCTTCGACCAAGCGGTTGACGTAAGCGTTGATGGAATAGCGCTGAGTGATGAAATGCGCAGAAAAGGGATCAGCCTTAACATGACAGTAGAACCGGCCACTTATTATATGGGATTTAATATGCTTGATCCTGTGGTCGGGGGTTATTCGGAGCAGCAACAGAAATTGAGAAATGCGATTGCAATAGCTTATGATGAACAAGAACAAATTTCTATTTTTCGCAATGGTCGCGGTGAGATAGCAATGAGCCCACTGCCACCCGGAATTTTTGGATATCAAGATGGAGAGCGGGGCCTAGATGAAGAAGTTTTTGATTGGGTAGATGGTAAACCCGTTAGGAAACCGATTGATATAGCGGCTCGGTTATTGAGCGAGGCTGGCTACCCTGAGGGCAGGGATCGGGTTACTGGAAAACCCCTGGTACTTAATTTGGACACAACTAAAAGCACCGGTGACGCAGCTCGGCAGAGCTGGTTAATAAAGCAGTTCAACAAGTTAGGTATTCAGCTTAATATACGTGCAACCGATTATAATCGTTTTCAGGATAAGATGGAGAGTGCCAAAGCACAAATATTTTTTTGGGGTTGGTTTGCGGATTATCCTGATCCTGAAAATTTCTTGTTTTTACTTTACGGACCCAACAGTAGAACCGGAAGTGGTGGCTCAGGCGTGAACTCTACTAATTACAATAATCAAAGATTTAATGAATTATTTGATGAAATGAAAGTGATGCCAAATTCGCCTGAGCGTTTGCTAATTATAGAGAAAATGTTAAAGATCTATCGGAAAGATCGGCCATGGGCGTCAAGTTTTCACCCAAGGACCTTTACCCTGAACAATGCTTGGGTGAAAAACTTCAAGCCACACGGGATGTCACAGGTGACCTTGAAGTATCAGGATATAGATATAAAGCTTCGGGAAAATCGCCGCGGTGAGTGGAATAAACCAGTAGTGTGGCCTTTATGGCTTTTTTTAACTTTCTGCTTCTTAATTGTTTTTCCCGGTTATCTCGCATACAGGCGACGGCAAACACAGAAAATTATTTAATTATGTGGTCTTATATTTTTAGAAGAAGTGTTTATGCACTACCGATACTCATCGGAGTGAATTTCTTTACATTTGCGTTATTCTTTATGATCAATTCCCCGGATCAAATGGCCCAGGCGCAGCTCGGGATCAAGCATATCTCGCCGGAGGCTGTTCATGAATGGAAAAAAGCTCGCGGGTATGACATGCCACTATTTTTAAACGATGAGAAGAGTGGGTTCGACAAAGTCACTGAGACGATTTTTTATGAAAAATCAGTTAGATTATTTATTTTTGATTTTGGCAAAACTGACGAAGGGCGAATCATTCTCGACGAGATTAAGAAACGGATGTGGCCAAGTTTGGCGGTAGCGCTTCCAGTATTTATGGTGGGGTTAGTGGTCTCAATCTTTGTGTCTCTGATCGTCGTTATGTTTCGTGCAAGCTTATTCGAATTGTCCGCGATGGTTCTTTGCGTGGCAATGTTCTCTATTTCCTCTATGTTTTACATAATTGGTGGGCAGTTTCTTTTTGGTAAGCTATGGAGCTTGGTACCTGTCTCAGGATTTATCGCGGATAAAAGTGCTATAAAGTTCCTTATTTTACCTATCATAATTGGTGTAATTTCGGGGTTTGGTGGCGGTGTGAGAGTGTATCGGATTATATTTCTTGAGGAAGCAAATAAAGACTACATCCGCACTGCTCGGGCTAAAGGTGTTTCAGAATTAGCAATTTTATTCGGGCACTTATTCCCCAATGGTTTAATTCCGATTTTGACCGGTATCGTAGTGGTAATACCCACCTTATTTTTGGGAAGTTTAGTGACTGAATCTTTCTTTGGAATCCCTGGGCTAGGTAGTTTTACAATCGATGGTATAAGGGCACAGGATTTCTCTATCGTAAGGTCTATGGTATTTTTGAGCTCAGTGCTTTACATCTTGGGATTACTACTCACAGATATTTCTTATACCATCGCTGATCCTAGAGTGAGGCTCACTTGATAAAACCAATTATTTTATGGAGTGATATTTTTATTTTTCTACTCGTGCTAGGACTTGTAGCTATGTTTACATACCTCAAGCCCAGCCCTGAAACACGAGCTAATTGGAGGGAGGTATTTAGAAGTAGAATCGGTTGTTGTACCTTCATTGTTTTATGTTTTTATATTTTTATCGCCTTACTGGACTCGCTTCATTTCCAGAAATCATTGCCTTCAACCTCGGAAAGTTCTGAGGTTTTTTATAGTAATGAGGTGCTGAGCGTCCTCGACCTGTTACATGTAGGCATACGCGGCAAAGAAGAGAAAACCTATTCGGCCCCTTTTGCGATGTATTCATATTCAAAGGAGAATATGTTCTCTGATTCGGGGCAACTATACAGGGATTACCCACGGCTAATGCATGGTGGAAGTCACTTGAGGGGTGATTCTGAGCGAATCGGAGATATTATAAGTAGATCATTGTTAGCGCTGTCGAAGGGCGCTGCGTTAAGTATTGTTTTGATTGGTAGCCTCTTGCTAGTTCGACGAATGTATTTCTCTGAGACCTTCCTACCTGTAAATTCTGCCTGTTTGCTGCTTGGAATTATTGTGACGGGTTGGATTTGGATGTTGGAGATAGGAGCTTACTATCATATTTTGGGCACTAATAAAGTGGGCGCAGATGTGCTCTATCAAGCTATTAAATCCATCCGCACCGGTATCTTACTTGGGACTTTAGCCGCTCTATTTGCGGTACCTTTTGCCATTGGATTCGGAATCTCGGCCGGTTACTTTAAAGGAAAAATCGATGATGCAATTCAATATTTGTACACAACGCTGAGTTCGATACCAGATATCTTATTGATTGCTGCTGCGGTTCTGGTGATAGATGTATACATCGAAAATCATTCAGACCAGTTTAATTTACTTATATACCGTGCCGACTTTAAATTTTTAGCGCTCTGTGCAATTTTTGGGTTGACTAGCTGGACGGGCTTGTGCCGTTTGTTACGTGCAGAGACACTGAAGGTAAGTCAATTAGATTATGTGAGCGCGGCTCGTGTATTTGGAGTAAGCCACGCGGGTGTAATTGCTCGACACATTTTGCCAAATGTAATGCATTTGGTAATCATTTCAACGGTTCTAAATTTTAGCGGCTTCGTTCTTGCTGAATCGGTTCTGGCATACATTGGAGTCGGTGTGGACGCCTCAATGAACAGTTGGGGCAACATGATAAATTCTGCCAGACAGGAGTTGTCACGGGATCCCGCTGTGTGGTGGTCAATACTCTCGGCCTTTGTTTTTATGTTTATATTGGTTTTGTCTGCGAACTTGTTTTCCGACAAGGTTCGTGATGCTTTTGATCCAAGAGGGTTCCGAAAAATGAGGCTTGACCTTTGACAAAGCCAATCTTAAAAGTAAATAAATTAAAAATAGGCGGCAAAGATGTCGAGAAAACTCTTGTGGATGGAATATCTTTTTTTCTAAATTCTGGAGAAGTGCTGGCACTAGTGGGTGAGTCTGGATCTGGGAAATCTATCACAGCTTTATCTATTATGCGTCTCTTACCAAATTCCCTCGTCGTGAGAGAGGGTAATGTCGTACTTGAGGCAACAAATCTCTTCGGTTTGACTGAGAAGCAAATGAATGACATTCGTGGCCGACGCGTGTCCATGATTTTTCAAGAGCCTCAAACGTCCTTGAATCCGGTTCAAACTATCGGGCACCAGATATTCGAGGCATTGAGACTACATAGAGAACTATCCTCTGAAGAGGCGCAATCTGAGGTGGTAGATTTACTACTTGAAGTAGGGCTACCGGATGCAGGAAGTAGAGTGAAGTGGTACCCGCATCAATTGTCTGGTGGACAAATACAACGAGTTATGATTGCTATTGCGCTAGCATCTAATCCAACATTACTGATCGCTGATGAGCCGACAACTGCACTTGATGTAACAGTACAAAAACAGATTTTAGAGCTTCTCTTGAAGTTGAAGTCTGAACGAGACCTTTCCATTCTTTTTATCACACATGACTTGAATGTGGTGGCAGATTTTGCTGATCGAGTCGCAGTTATGCATGACGGAAAACTAGTTGAAATTTCCGCATGTAGTGATTTTTTTAGTGCGGCATCACATCCCTATAGCCAAAAGTTGCTTAACTGTCTTCCGAATGATGGAAAATTCCTACCAAACAATACAAGAACATCTTTGTTACGGGTGAATAATTTACATGTTTGGTTTCCTCAGCGACGTGGAATTTTTCAACATGTCTTTGGATATACAAAGGCCGTAGACGGGATTAGTTTTGAAATTAATCAGGGTGAAACATTAGCTTTAGTTGGAGAGTCAGGATGTGGGAAAACAACGACCGGTAGGGCTATCCTTCGACTCTGTCCAATGACAAAAGGACAAATAAGTTACGAAAATTTAGTGATTCACACTCTGCCAAACCAAGAGTATCGACGTTTTAGGAGAAAAATACAGATAATCTTTCAGGATCCTTATTCGTCCATGAACCCGCGTATGACAGTGGGCAACATTATAAAAGAGGGCATGCGGGCTTTGACATATGAGATTCCAAAAAAGATTCGGGATAGATATTTATGCGAAATCTTAGATCGCGTAGGGTTGCCGGAAGAATATCTGGCTAGGTATCCGCACGAGTTCTCAGGAGGTCAACGTCAGAGAATAGCTATTGCTCGAGCGCTTGCAGTGAAGCCAAAACTCATAATTTGTGATGAGCCTACAAGCGCGCTCGATGTTGCCCTTCGTTCCGAGGTGTTGGCTTTGCTTCGCGAATTACAGGAGGAATATGGCATTTCCTACTTATTTATTACCCATGATCTATCATTAATTCCATCTTTTGCGCATAACGTTGCAGTAATGAAAGATGGTAAAATCGTTGAGAAAGGTACTGCTGAGGATGTTCTCTTGCATTGCGAGCACGAATACAGCCGCAAGCTGGTCGCTTCCGCGCCTAACCTCACAACCAACACAGGGGGTGTTGTTAATTAATGAGTAACACATGTTTTTTGCTTCGATTTTACACAAAGAATACCGTGCTTGTGTTGTTTTTGTGTCTAACCGTAATACAATTACAGAGCTGTTCAGGGGAAAAGCGCGCTGTTTTCTCCAAATCAAGTTGTTTAGACGCTAAAAAAGTTAATCGCTCGATTAAAATAGCACATGGAGAGTTTCAGTATGGTGACGATCGATTTTATTCGGACGAGAGACCGGTAAGTCGTGAAGTGGTGTCAGACTTTGAGATTGATACGACAGAAGTTACTAACCGCCAGTTTAGGAGGTTTGTAGAAGCGACCGGATATGTAACGGATGCTGAAAAGGGCTTGTCCGAACGAGAATTTCCTGCATTACCTCCAGAGCTTCGCGTTCCGGGCTCAGTCGTATTCGTCCCACCCACAAAGATTGACGCCACAACCGATGGAGATTGGTGGCGTTTTGTTGCTGGCGCGAATTGGCGTAATCCTCAAGGTCCCGATAGTTCTATTGAGGGCATGGATAACTTTCCTGTGGTACAAGTGACCTATTCCGATGCTGTGGCTTATGCCGATTGGATAGGGCGTCGTTTACCTACTGAAATTGAATGGGAATATGCCGCTCGTGGTGGCTTGGATGGAGCAAAATTCACGTGGGGAGACCAACCTCCTGATGAGGCGGTTGCTCGGGCGAACACATGGCAAGGACAATTTCCTTTCACTAACGACGGTAGTGATGGTTATGAGGGGATCTCGCCTGTTGGCTGTTACGAACCCAATGGATACGGGCTTTACGATACAGCAGGAAATATTTGGGAGTTGACCGAGAGCGCGTATCACTTCGACCGTCAAATGCCCTTTAGGGAAACTGGATATGATCCGAGACAGCCTGGTATCAGCCTTAAGACGATTAAAGGTGGATCATTTTTGTGCGCCGATAATTATTGTAGGCGTTACAGACCATCGGCGCGTCAGGGACAGGATGTTACGCTTGCGACCTCACATATTGGTTTTCGGACAGCTGCGGATATCCCTCAATAGGGAGATTAAATTGAAGATTGAAGTAGTATCCCTGATGAGCCTAAAGTATGAACGCCTAACAGCCTTTTGAATTACCATGTGGCGTAACAATGTCGCATCGAATTATAAAGGCTACAGGTGCAGTGACTGACGGATTAGTAATCTTGATGGTAGTCCCTCCGAATTTCTTTTGAAACTTTATAAGCTATGGGGTCAGGCGGCGCGGGTTTGTTAATTTTTGGCCATATGATAATGGATATGGATTGTCTAAAACTCCCGGCAATGTTGTTATTGATTGCGTGCCTGACAATTGTTTTGCAATTTCATAAAGAAATTGGGTCACGGCGGCTACAAAAATGAGTGCTCAACTTTGGGTTCAAATAAATCATGCAGGCCGGCAGACACCAAATATTTCTAATCCCTAGCCATTTGCCCCATCAGCGATTGATCTGAAGCTGGCGAGTAAGAACTTTGGCCAGTCTCAGGTGTTATCAAAACCTTCGATAATGCAGATTATTAAGGGTTTCATAATAAGCGCAGTAGCTGCTAAGTTAGCTTGATTTGGTGACATCTAACTGCATGCAGCGCATTGCTATTTGCTCTTACAGTGTCTAAGTCCGCGCAGTAATCTGAGTAGTGATGAGTTTGGCGATACTCTCGTGAATAAGTCTCGAGGCTTGTTGGATACATTTACTTCCATGTGTGGCAACACGGGCAATAGACATCCGATTTCGGTTAATTTAAACAATACTGATTTTCACCATGGTGGTTCCTCTTTTTAGGATAGATTGAAAGTAGCAGAATGGTTGAAGGATTCGGCGGTGAATATCTTAGAGCGCTCTGATGGCACTCATGAACAACCAAAACTATTAGGATAACCGTGATCTATTCCGGAAGAGAGGCAGGCAGGTGTTCAAATCATCACAAAGAGAGAAGAGTATTTTGT
>MDTB01238845.1_pt1 | contig 41696 bp, 44 predicted proteins | sample 811161 | NCBI WGS metagenome assembly MDTB01 (sample SAMN05326650, study PRJNA326480) | marine metagenome | isolation source: seawater | place: Mediterranean Sea | collected 2009 | reverse complement strand
ATATAAATGAAAAAAATATAGTTTTTTCATGTGGTTCTGGAGTTACTGCGTGTGTTTTGGCACTAGCTTATTCTTTAATAAATGATAAATATCTTCCTTGCATTTATGATGGCTCTTGGGCTGAATACGGCTTAATTTAATATGAAAAGATCTACAAAAATTTTATCATTAATATTAATTTTTTTTCTAATAATAGCAATTGTAATTATTGGAAGAACAATGATAGGAAATCATTTTAAAAAAAAATTTAGTAAAAGACCTCCGCCAGGAATAATAGTCACACAAGTTTCAAAAAAAGAATTCTCGGAAAAAGTGGAAACCTTTGGGACAGCAATTTCAAATAAATCAAAAATTTTCAGAATAAAGAAAGATGATTTAATAGAAGATTTAAAATTAAAAAGTTTTGTTAAAAAAGGGGAAATTTTAATTAAATTGAAAAATGGAGATATTTTAGCTCCTTTTAGTGGAGTACTTGGATATACAGGTCTAACAGAGGATATATTGGTTTCTGATAATATTTTTATTATCACGCTTGATGATAACTCAACTATTTACTCAGATATAAAGATTCCTGAAAATTATTCAGCTTCAATCAAAAAAGGATTACCAGTTGAAGTTAAATTATCCAGTTACAAAAATAAAATTTTTCAAGGAGAGGTTGATTTTGTTTCAAGTAGAATCAATGCAGATACGAGAAGTCTATTATCTCGAATAAAAATTCAAAATAAAAAATTGGAATTAATTTCAGGATCATTATTGGAGGTAAGTGTTAAATTTAATTTAAGAAGCTCGTTAAGTGTTCCTGATACAAGTGTAATGATAGAGGGTGATAAGTCATATGTTTACAAAATTAACGATAAAAATATCGCTAATAAAATTGAAGTAAATACTGGCCTAAGAATTGACGAGAATATAGAGATTGTCTCTGGATTGAGTGAAGGAGATATAATTGTCGCTGAAGGTTTAAAAAAAGTCAGACCAAAAGGAAAAATTAAACCAATTTCTAAATAAATGTTTATTACAGAATTAAGTATTAAAAGACCGACAGTTTCTTGGGTAATGTCACTAATTTTAATTATTTTTGGTTTATTTGTTTTTTGGAAACTGCCAGTAAGAGAATTACCTGACGGTATACAGCCGCCTGTTGTGCAAGTACAAATAGATTATAAATCAGCGTCTGCTTCGATAGTAGACCAGGAAGTGACACAGGTGGTAGAGGATGTAATCGGTGGGGCTGAGGGGATAAAAAATATTGACTCAAAATCTGAAAATGGAAGAAGCACAATTAATGTTGAATTTGACACAAGTATTGATTTGGATAATGCTGCAAACGATATAAGAGAAAGAGTAGCTAGAGTCGTTGACAACTTACCGTCTGAGTCTGACCCTCCTCAAATACTTAAAAGAGCAGCTGGTTTTACTACTACCATGTGGTTATCCTTATCTTCATCTTCTTGGAGTGATCTTGAACTTGGAGATTATGCTGAAAGATATTTAATTGACCAATTTTCAAGTGTAAAAAATGTTGGAAGAATAAGAGTGGGTGGTTTGAGAGAATTAAGTATTAGAGTTTGGGTAGATCCTTTAAGGCTTGCAGCTAATGACTTAACAATTAGGGAAGTTGAATTTGCTATGCGTGGAGAGAATATAAGTCTCCCCGCTGGTACTTTGGAGGCTGATAATATTGATTTGACACTAAATTTGGATAAATCATACAATAACATCGAAACAATTAAACGATTACCAATTAAAAAAGGTAATAAAGTAATCTTACTATCTGATGTAGCCAATATTGAGATTGGTCCAGTTTCAGAAAAAACTCTTTTTAAGGCTCAAACTAAAGACCAGATAAATTTAAAAACAGTCGGGATTGGAATTTACGCTAGGAGTGGTGCATCAACAGTCGAACTTTCAAAAGATATAAAGAAAAAAATAGTAGAGGTAAAAAAATCTTTACCTGAAGGACTTGATCTAAGAGTATCTTTTAATAGAGCAAACTATGTAGAGGCAGCTATTGAAGAGGTTTACAAAACTCTTATTATCGCTTTTATCTTAGTTGTAATGATAATCTATTTATTTTTAGGAAATCTTAAAGCAGTAGTTGTTCCAGCAATTGCCCTTCCAGTAAGCTTGATTGCATCTTTTTTAGGCCTTTACATCTTTGGACTGTCTATAAATATATTTGTTCTTCTAAGTTTTATTTTAGCTATTGGAATAATCACAGATGATTCTGTAATTATGACTGACGCAATATACAGAAGAATAGAAAATGGTGAAAATTCTTTAGTAGCAGCGTATAAGGGCTCAAAACAAATTTCTTTTGCGATAGTAGCAACCACATTGATCTTAGTCGCAGTTTTTTTACCATTAATTTTTATTGAAGGTATTTCAGGAACATTATTTAAAGAAACAGCTATTGCGTTATCTTTTTCTATAGTTGTTTCATCATTTGTAGCATTAACTTTATCACCAATGCTTGCTAGTAAGTTTTTAAATAAGAAAACTTCTAAAAAAGTCTTTATACAAAAATTTGAAAAAATTTTTCTAAATTTTGCTAATTTCTACAAAGAAACATTAAATGTCACTATTGATAAAACACGAGCAGTTAGTATATTTATTATTTTTATAATTTTAGCTTCGGCATTATTGTTTAACTTTTCAAAAAAAGAGTTATTACCCATGGAGGATCGTGGTGCATATTTAATCATAGGTGCGACTGACGAAGGAAGTTCTTTCGAATACACACAAGAACAAGCTCAAAAAGTTGAAGCAAGATTGATACCTCTCTTACAGGCCGAAAATAGCCCCTATTCGAGATTTATTATGAGAGTGCCAGGATTTGGTAACTCAGCAAATTCTTTTAATAGTTTCATTATAATTGCATTATTAGATGATTGGAAGAATAGGAAAAAAGGCCAACAAGTCATTTTAAGAGAAGCTATTGGAAAAATAGTTTCCTTACCTCAGGCTTTGGCATTCCCTATATCTCCTCAATCAATCAGAGTATCAAACTATAATAAGCCAGTACAGATGGTAGTTTATGGGTCATCCTATGAAGAACTTGAGGAAGTACAAAAGAAGTTGATAAGAAAAATAAGATCAAATAAAAATCTTTCAAGAATTGAATCTGACTATAATCGAAACAAACCAGAGGTAAAATTAATAGTTAATAAAAATAAAGCTAAAGATTTAGGTGTTTCGACTAAATCAATAGGTGAGACTCTTGAAACTCTTTACGGTGGTAAAAAGATCACAACTTTTAACAATCTTGGAAAAGAATATCCTATTATTGTTCAACAATATCTTCAAGATAGAAGAAATAAAGAAGGAATTTCAAAAATATTTGTTCGATCAGAAACAAGTGGAAAATTAATTTCATTAGCAAATCTAGTGAGTTTCAAAGAGGAAGGTTCAGCCAAACAGCTTGCTAGATATAATAGACAACGAGCAGTGACCATATCAGCTAATATTGGTGAGGATTATACTTTAACAGAAGCAATAAAATTTTTTGAGGAAGTAATGTCTGATTTGGCTCCAAAAAACCAAATTACGTGGAAAGGAAAGTCAGAAGAAATTAAAGAAACAAGTAATGAATTATTCATAATTTTTATTTTGGCTTTACTAACTGCATACTTAGTAATGGCCGCAACTTTTAACTCTTTTATTCATCCATTCATAATAATCTTGACAGTGCCTCTAGCTATTTTTGGAGGGCTTGTATTCATTTTATTTCTGAACAGTTCTGTAAATATTTTTTCACAAATTGCATTGATTATACTTATCGGTATTTCAACAAAAAATAGCATTTTAATTGTCGACTATGCAAATCAAATAAGAACCACTGGGAAGAATATTGAATTAGCTATCAGGGAAGCGTCTGAGGTTAGATTTAGACCAATAATAATGACATCTTTAAGTACAATGATCGCAATGTTACCTCTAATTATAGGAAATATTGGACCAGGAGCAGGTGAAGCTTCAAGGTTGGCGGTCGGTTCTACTATTCTTGGAGGAATGATCATTTCTACATTCTTTACATTATATGTTACTCCTTCAATGTATTTGGCGTTAGCAAAAAATACTAAAAGAATTGATATTGTGGATTTAGAACTTAAGAAAGAATTATCTAAAAAATAATATATTTTTTCTTATTTAATAGACTTTTACATTTCAATAATTGTTTTTTATATATTTGAGATTGTTTTTCGACTTTTTTTGCCAAAGCAATTACTTTTTTATTTTTTTTATAATATTTGTAATTTCCCCAACCTTCATGATACGCAAGATATTGTTTAAAAGCATCTTTTTTCGAGATTTTTAAAATCAAATGAGTTTTACTTGTATACCAACCGATAAAATCCACACTATCTTTAAATCTTGTTCTAACAGCCAATTTGTTTCCTGTTTCTTTTTTGTATTGTTGCCAAGTTCCTTTAACTGCTTGAGAATAACCAAACGAACTAGACGGTCGTTTGTAAGGTATTACTTTGAAAATTTTTTTTCTTGATGGTTTTGCCAACCAATCAAAATCGGATTCCATTTTTATTATTGCTAATTGAATATAAATCGGTGTTCCCCATTTTTTTTCAGCTTTTTTCGTATGCTTATACCAAAGATATTTTTCATTAAAAATCAAACAGCTATTTGAAGTATTTGATGGAATTGAAGAACAGTTCATTAAAAGAAAAAAAAATAAAATTATAGATCTATTTTTTAAGAAAAACATATTTTTCAATTAAAATTTTAAGCAAAAGTACTACAACAACGCCTAAAAAATTTCCAAACAAATCTGACCATTCAAAACTTCTTTCTGGAATAATTAGATGTAAGATTTCTAAAATTATTGATAACAAAATTAAATAAGTAATTAAAAATTTATGTTGTTCCAATTTTACGTATGTTAAAAAGCCTACAATTGTAATTAGGATAAATACATAAAGATGATTCGAAGATATTATAAAATTTTGAGTTATTTGAGGTTGCGTTTTGATATCATTATAAACTATTAAACCCAGTAAACTCCCAGGAAAGAGATATAGAATTATCAAAAAAGAGTTCATTAAATAAAAAATTATTTTATAATTTGAAAAAAAGTTTATCATTTAATTTTATAGTTTTATTTATAAATATATTCTAGAAATAACAACATGAGTTTTTTAATTTTGGTACGACATGGTCAAAGCATTTGGAATCTTGAAAAGAAATTTACAGGATGGGTTGACGTCGATATAACAGAAAAAGGCAAATTAGAGGCTGAAAAAGCTGGTTTACTAATTAAAGATAAAAATATTAATATTGATTTTTATTATTCATCGCTTCAATTAAGAGCTAACAACACTTTAAAAATAATCAAAAAGGTCTTAAAGGATGAAAAAAGTTTTACTAAGGCTTGGCAATTAAATGAAAGGCACTATGGTGCATTCACAGGTTTGAATAAAGTAGAATTGAGCAAAAAAATTGGTGCTGATAAAGTAAATAATTTTAGGAGATCTTGGGATATTAAACCTGACGCACTAAGTAAGGAAAGTCCTTATCATCCAATAAATATTTCAACTTACAAAGATGTACCAAAAAAACTTATTCCTGATACAGAGTCCTTAAAAGACACATATATTAGAGTTCTGGAATATTTTGAAAAAGAAATTAAAGATAAGTTAAAAAATAAAAATGTGTTAATTTCAGCTCATGGTAACTCTATTAGAGCTTTATGTAAAAATTTATTCAATTTAGATAATATTAAAATCTCAAAATTAGAAATACCAACAGGAAACCCTTTAATAATTGAGCTTGGTAAGAATTTAGATATAAATAATTTTGAATATCTTGATAAAGAAAGAGCTAAAAATCTTTTAATTTTTTAAAAATTTCTAGATTTGTTAAATGATAAAATTTATTTAAACTTTTGAACCCATATAATTGCTCTTTTTTTATCAATTTGTCCCAAATCTCATAAATTGGAAAATTTTTAATTCTATATTTTTCAAATAAATCTTTATTCAAAATTTGACAACCAATATATATAAATTTCTTATTATTTGACTTTAAAAGTAAATTACCACGCAAATTAAAATCACCCTTAAAATTTTTGTCAAAACTTAGGTCTTTATCTGCAATTAAAAGAACATTGTTTAATTTGTTCATAAAATAAAATTCCTCCATCTTTTTTATTTCAACTATGTAATCTTCATTCCAAAGGGTGTCAGGATTAAAAATTATAAAGTCATCACTTTCTGAACAGTTGATCATATTTAAGACTCCGCCACCTGTATTTAAAATTTCATTGCCATCCTCAATTATTTCAATTTTTATTGGAAAATTTTTTTTTCTTATAAAATCAGAAATCTGATGACCGAGATGAAATGTGTTTATATAAACTTTTGTAATATTCAGTTTAATTATAAGGTTTATACACCTTTCTAATATTGAAATATTTTTTATGGTTAAAAGTGGCTTAGGAGTCTCCAAAGTTAAAGGATTTAGCCTTTTACCGAAACCAGCACACAATATCAAAGCTGTATCAATTTTCATTTTTTTTTAAAATTTTCATCTAGTAATAATTTCAAATCTCTAAATACTTTTTTATTTTCATTTATTCTAAAATTAATCAGCTCCCAACAATAAGGTATATATTTCAAATAACCGTTTTTACCGTCTCTTAATGAAAGACGAGTAAAAATTCCAATTATTTTCAAATTCCTCAAAACTGATAATATTTCAAAATCATTTTTAAATTTTTGTTTCTCAAGTTTTTTTTGCTTATTTATGTAGATATTGTAAAGTTTTTTTTTAAACGATTTTGAGGTCTTAAGTCTTACATCATCTATTAAAGATGCTAAATCATATGCCTTATTTCCCATCAATGCATCTTGACTATCAATTACGCCAATTCGGTTTTTAATAAGCATTAAATTTGAAACATGGAAGTCTCTATGAACAAAAATATTATTTTTTAATTTCAAATTATTGGTAATTTGTTTAATTATTTTTTTAAATTTTTTTTTAAATTTATCTCTTTTATTTATTGAAAATTTTTTTTTAATATACCAATCACAAAATAATGTGGCTTCATCTATAAGTATTTTTTTTTTATATTGAGGAATTTTATATTTTTTTTTTAAAAAATTTCTAGTATTACCCTTTTTAATTAATTGCATTTGAATTAAAATTTTTACTATTTTTTTAAAATACAAAATTTTACTTGAATTTTTTTTTTTCAAAACATTGAAAATTGTTTGATCTCCAAAATCTTGAATCTCAATGAAATTTTTTTTATAGTTTTCTTTATAAAGACTCGGAGCTAAAATTTTATTTTTAATTAATAAATTATTAATTGCATCATATACTAGCAAGTTTTTATACTTATCTTTTTTAGTAAAAACTAAAATGGAGCTATAATTTTTATTTTTTTTTCTATAGTATTTTCTAAATGACGCATCTCCTTTTATTTTTTCTAAATTTTTCATTTAAAAATTCAAATTTAAACCCTTAATTTTCAAAGACCTTTTGCGATGATCATCTTTATATGTAAAAGTTAATTCAATTAAATTTTTAGGTTTTTTTTTGATTATTTGAGGCCATTCAATTAATGTAATTGTTTTTGAAGTATCATCAAATATATCTAAATTTTTAATTTCTTTAGAAGATTTAAGCCGAAATAAATCAAAGTGTTTTAAGTTAATTTCATTGATTTGATATTCGTTCATTATATTAAAAGTAGGGCTAGTTACTTCAGTGATTTCAATTTTATTTTCTTTCTGAAACTTATTAATTAAATATCTTACAAAAGTAGTCTTACCCACTCCTATTTCCCCATACAAAAAAACAATATCACCCAATTTTAATTTTTTAAAAAATTTATTTGCGAATTCTTCTGTCTTTTTTTCTGAAGATAAATCTAAATTATCACTTCTAATAGCGATAGGCATTAGGTTTAAATGGGCCCTCTACACCAACGCTAATATAATCCGCTTGTTCTTTGGATAGTTTAGTTAACTTTGCTCCAACTTTTTTTAAATGCAAGGTAGCAACTTTTTCATCTAAATGTTTAGGCAAAACATAAACTTTATTCTCATAATTTTTGTGATTATTCCAAAGTTCTATCTGAGCAATAACTTGGTTGGTAAATGATGCGCTCATTACAAAGCTAGGGTGTCCAGTTGCACAACCCAAATTTACCAATCTTCCCTCTGCCAAAAGTATTATTCTTTTTTTGCTCGGTAGTTCAATTTCATGAACTTGTGGTTTTACCTCAGTCCATTTATAATTTTTTAAAGCATCAACTTGAATTTCATTATCAAAATGTCCGATATTACATAAAATAGCTCTATCTTTCATATTTCTCATATGGTCTGCTGTTACAATATCTTTATTACCAGTTGCAGTAACAACTATGTCGGCTTTATTAATAGCTTCATCCATTAAAACTACCTCATAACCCTCCATTGCAGCTTGTAAAGCACAAATAGGGTCTGCTTCAGTAATCATAACTCTTGCTCCACTTTGTCTTAATGATGCTGCGCTTCCCTTTCCTACATCACCAAATCCAGCTACAATAGCGATTTTTCCAGACATCATAATATCTGTGGCTCTTCTTATTCCATCAACTAAACTTTCTCTACAACCATAAAGATTATCAAATTTAGATTTTGTAACAGAGTCGTTCACATTTATTGCTGGAATTAAAAGAGAATTTTCATTTTCCATTTTGTTTAAAGCTTTTATTCCTGTTGTTGTTTCCTCTGAGACACCTTTTACATTTTTTAATAAATCTTTATAATCTTTATGCATTATGGATGTTAAATCACCACCATCATCTAAAAGCATGTTTGGTTTCCAGTCTTTCTTGCCTATAATTGTTTTATTTATACACCAAAGATATTCTTCCTCTGTTTCCCCTTTCCACGCATAAACTGGTATACCAGCCTTAGCAACGGCTGCTGCAGCATGGTCTTGTGTTGAAAAAATATTGCATGAGGACCATCTAACTTCAGCTCCCAAATTTACTAATGTTTCTATTAGGACAGCAGTTTGAATTGTCATATGAAGACATCCTATAATTTTTGCACCTTTTAAGGGTTTTTTGCCAAAATATTCCTCTCTTAAAGCCATCAAGCCAGGCATTTCACTTTCAGCTATTGATATTTCTTTGCGACCAAATTTAGCTTGAGATATATCTTTTACTTTGAAATCTTCCATGACGGCCTTCTAACAACAAAATTTAAATTAATCAACTTTAGATTAAGCTTGAGGAAAGCTTATCTCTATTATTGCACCATCTTTAGTCAAATTATTTGATGCTTTTATTGTAGCATCGTGCAGATCTACTAAATTTTTAACAATATTTAAGCCTAAACCCGAATGTTGTCCAAATTTGTCTGGTCTATTGCTATAAAATCTTTTAAAAATTTTATTAGTATCTTTTTCTTTAAAACCTTTTCCTTCATCTATAACCATAACTAAAATTTTTTTATCAACTAATTTGAATATTTTTACTAAGATTTTTTTCCCGTTTTCGCTAAATGATATAGAATTATCTAGTAAGTTAGCTACTATTTGTTCTATTCTGTTTTCTATACCATTAATAAAATACTCTTTTTTACCATCATCATTAAAGCTTATTTCTATTCCTCTTTTGACTTTATAAATACTGTTATAATCATCGACCACTGATTGAATTACAGGACCAATATTAATTTTTTTCATTTTTTCTGTGCTTAAAGCGACTTCGTCTTTCAGCATCTGTGAATAATCTGTAATTAGTCTTTCAATTCTTTGGACATCATGACTTAAAATATCGATTAGTTTTACCTTTTGACCTTCATTGTTAGAATCATGTAAAATTTCTGAAGCACTCTTTAAAGAGGCAAGCGGATTTCTTATTTCATGAACTAAATCTGTGGAAAAATTTTCAGCGTTAGAAGCTCTTTTTTGTAATTCATGAGTCATATCATCTAATGATTTTGACAAAAGACCCAATTCGTCATTTCTTTTTTTTAGATTTTCAATGTTTGTTTTTTTTCTACTTTTCTCTTTAATTATCTTTGTGTAATCAACTAAATTTCTTATTGGTTTAAGAAAATATCTATTTAGAACAAATGAAAATATAAAAATTACAATTGCAACTGCAATAGCTGTCCTTAAAACAAATGTTTTTCTCTCATTTATTGCTGATCTTACATCATTTGCATTTTCAGAAATTGCAATGTAACCAATGTTTTCTCCATTCTGAACAATATTTTTAATAGTCGTTAATTTGAATAAATTATAATTTTCTTGAGTAAAAGTATAAGGCTTACCATAATTTCTTGATTCTATGTAATTATAAAGAATATCTTTTAGAGATACTGGACTATCTTCGCTAATATTAATATTTTTTTTTTCTGTAATTTCTTTTGATTTTTTTTCATTTAAAATCTCAAGTTCCACAGTATCTAATCTTTGAGAGAACGATCTAGGATCTAAATCTAATGTATCAGTATCTCCAATTAAATTTAATCTATTATCAAAAAAGATTACTCTATCAAGATTTTGGAATAAAAATCGCGTTGAAAATAAAAAAGCTCTAATATTTTCTTCATCAAATTTTACATTTAATCTAAATATATTGTCGACTGTGTTGTTGATTATATTAATATGATTTGCAGATTTTTTTTTAATTAAATTTGGCTGAACATTATTAATATATATCAAAGTGAAAGAGCCAATAATTGTAAAAAAAATAGAATTGATAAATAAAAATTTTTTTAAAATTGATAAATTCTTTATTATACTATTCAACATTAACTAACATTCCATCTATAACCACTTCCATATCTGGTTTCTATAGCGGAAAATTCTGGATCAATTCTTTTAAATTTTTTTCTTATTCTCTTAACATGACTGTCAATTGTTCTATCTTCAATATCAGTATCTTCTCTATAGGCTATATCCATTAGCTGTGCTCTTTCTTTAATAATTCCTGGTCTTTTTGCTAATTCTTTAACAATCAAAAATTCAGTAGTTGTTAATTTATCTGGTAATTGTTTTCCGTTCCACTCACATTCAAGTTGAGAAGGATCAAGTTTTAATTTTCCATGAGATATAATACTTTTATTTTCATCGATAGAGTTATTTGTTTCTTTTTTTCTAAGTTGAACTCTTATTCTCTCAATTAATACTTTTATTGAAAACCCCCCAGATTTTTTAATGAAATCATCTGCTCCTAATTTAAGACCTAGTAATTCATCAATTTCATCATCTTTTGAAGTTAAGAATATAACAGGTAGAGAAGTTTTTTTTCTTAATTTTTTAAGTAACTCTTCACCATCCATTTTCGGCATTTTGATATCAATAACTGCTAAATCAGGTGGCATTCTTGTTAGTCCAATTAATGCACTTTCACCATCGATATATGTTTGAACTTTAAATCCCTCTTTCTCAAGCGCAATACTTAAACTTGTTAGAATATTTCTATCATCATCAATTAAAGCTATTGTTTGTTTTTGCATAGTTAATTTAAAAATACTAAATTGTTCTAATTTGGGCAATCAAATTAAAATTAATGGAGTGTCCCCCAATTTTCTCCAATATTTAAATCTACTGTTAGGGGTATTGTAAATGAATGCATATCACTTTTGGCCACACTACTCATTTCATTAATGATAATTTTACTGATTCTTTTTACATCTTCTTTGGGGGTCTCAAAAATTAGTTCATCATGAATTTGTAATAACATTTTAGTTCTTTTATTGTTTTTTTCCTCTAATTTTTTACTTAATCTGATCATGGCTAATCTCATGATTTCAGAAGCAGATCCCTGAATAGGAGCGTTAATCGCAGCTCTTTCTTGAAAATTTCTAACATTATAATTTTTATCATTTATATTTATAAAATGTGATCTTCTTCCAAAAATATTATTCACATATCCGCTTTTTCTACAAAACTTTATTGTTTGATCCATATAAACTTTTATTTCAGGAAATTTTGTAAAATATGAATTTAAAAATTCCTCAGCTTCGAAATTTGTAACATTGATTTGTTTCGCTAACCCATATTGCGAAATTCCATAAATTATTCCAAAATTAATTGCTTTGGCTTTTCTTCTTTGATCCTCATTTATTTTTTTAATATCAATATTAAAAATTTGACTAGCTGTTAAAGCATGAATATCTTCATTGTTTTTAAATGCTTTTTTTAACTCTTTAACATCTGCTAAATCTGCTAAAATTCTCATCTCTATTTGATTGTAGTCAGCTGAAATTAGAACATTATTTTTTTCAGCAATAAATGCTTTTCTAATATTTTTTCCATCCTCAGATTTTACAGGAATGTTTTGCAAATTAGGGTCGCTTGAAGCTAATCTGCCAGTGTTGGTCGCTGCAAGTAAAAAGGATGTGTGAACTCTTTTGGTTTTTGAATTGATATGTTCGGGTAAAGAGTCAGAATAGGTGTTTTTTAATTTTGACATTTGCCTCCAATCTAAAACTAATTTTGGAAATTCGTGGCCTTTAAAAGCTAAATCTTCTAAAACAGTTGCACTTGTAGCAAATCCTCCTTTTTTAGTTCTTTTAAGATCAGAAATTTTTAAATCATGATATAAAACTTCTCCTAATTGTTTTGGAGATGCAATATTAAACTCTTTTTTAGAAATTTTAAAAATTTCTTTTTGAATTTTTTCAATTTTTTTTTCAAACTTCTTAGATAAAACTCCTAGAAATTCTTTGTCGATCTTAACTCCATTCATTTCCATGTCGGCTAAAATTTTTAACATTGGTTTTTCAAAGAATTCATAAATGCTTAACATTTTTTCCTCTTTCAAACTTTTTTGAAATTTCTTAAATAATCTAAACGTAATATCTGCATCTTCTGATGCATACTCTTTAGCTTTTTCTAAATCAACTTCACTAAAATTTATTTCTTTTTTACCTGATCCAACTAAATCTTTAAAGGAGATCGTTTTATGGTTCAAATGAATTTCCGACAAAGTATCCATATTATGTCTATTTTTTCCGGCGTCTAAAACATAAGACATAAGCATTGTATCTTCCATTGAAGATAAATTTATTCCACTTTTGGAGAATACAATAAAATCAAATTTGATATTTTGACCAATTTTTTTTACACTTGAGTCCTCAAGTAAAGGTTTTAATTTTTTTAAAACTAGTTCTTTGTCCAAACAATTTTTTGATTTATGACCAATTGGTATATAGCAAGCTTTTCCAATTTTAGAACTCATCGAAATGCCAATCAAATCTGCTTGATGTGGATCTAATGAGCTTGTCTCTGTATCTATAGCAAGCTCACCCATCTCTTCAGCATCCTTAATCCAACTATCTATTTCTTCAAGATTCTTGATTAATGAATAATTTTCTCTTTTTATTTTTTCTAGTTTTTTATCATTTTTTATATCATTCTCTAAACTACTCAACTGTGGTTCACCATAAACGGAGATTGCTGAACTTAAAAGTCTGTTAAACTCCATCTCTCTTAAAAATTTATAGAGTTTATCTTTATCAATTTCTTTTAATTGAAAGTCTTCTAAATTCTTTTCTACTGGAGCATTATGTTTTAGAGTAACTAATTTTTTACTTATTAAAGCTTTATCCTTATTTTCAATCAAAGTTTCTCTTCTTTTATTTTGTTTAATTTCATCAGTAGACTTTAAAAGTTTTTCTAAGTTACCATATTTATTTATAAGTTCTGCTGCTGTCTTAACACCAATGCCTGGCACGCCAGGGACATTATCACTACTATCGCCAGCGAGGGCTTGGACATCAATTACTTTACTTGAGTCTACCCCAAATTTTTTTTTTACATCTTCTTCAGAAATAAATTTATTTTTCATTGGATCATAAATTCGTACATTTTTTTTATATAATTGCATTAAATCTTTGTCTGACGAAACTATTGTTACTTTTGCTCCATCTTTTAAAATTTTATCTACATAGGTAGCGATTAAATCATCTGCCTCATAATTAATTAATTCCACTGATGGTAAATTAAATGCTAATACAGATTTTCTTATATACTCAAATTGTGGTATTAAATCTTCTGGTGCCTCTGATCTATTTGCTTTATAATCACTATAAATTTCGTTTCGAAATGTTTTTCTAGCTGAATCAAAAATTACAGCAAAATGTGTAGGTTTTTGTAAATTTTGATTAGACTTTGAATCCTCTAAAAGTTTAAACAGCATACTGCAAAAACCACTGACTGCTCCAGTTGGTAATCCATCACTTTTACGTGTTAAAGGTGGTAAAGCATAATAGGCTCTAAATATATAACCAGAACCATCGATAAGGTAAAAGTGATCAGATTTTTGAATTTTGCTCATTTATATTATTATAGATTATAGATAAAAATAAGAGTATTATTTTTTATGGAACTTATAAAGCAAAATACACAATCAAAACTAATTAAATCTATTTTAATAATTTTCATAGGATCTTTGATTCTCACTGTTTCGGCAAAGATTAAAATACCCTTCTATCCAGTACCAATGACTATGCAAACATTTGTTGTTCTATTTTTAGGTATCGGCTTTGGGTATAAAATTGCTCTCGGTTCTGTGGGTTTATACTTGTTAGAGGGTATACTCGGATTTCCAGTATTCTCTAATTCACCAGAAAGAGGTGTGGGTTTAACTTATTTCACTGGTCCAACAATGGGTTATCTTATTGGATTTTTGTCGGCAACCTTTTTAGCATCTTTTATAAAATCAAACGATAACTTATATATAATTTTTGTAAAATTGGTCATATCTGTTTCAACAATTTATGTTTTTGGAATTTTATGGTTAGGAAATTTAATTGGATGGGACAAACCGATAATTCAATTGGGTGTAGCACCTTTCTTGATCGCCGAAATTTTTAAAATATCTTTATTGACATTCTTGACAAAAAATATCTTTAAATTAAGAAAATTTATCTAGGGGATCTTTTGGAAAGGATCCTTTGAAGAGTTCGTCTATGCATTTTAAGTCTTCTAGCTGTCTCAGATACATTTCTATTACATAATTCGAAAACTCTATGAATATGTTCCCACTTCACTCTATCTGCTGACATTGGATTTTCAGGTGGAGCTGGTTTTTTTGAAGGATCAGCCAGCAAAGCTTTTTCAACATCATCTGCATCTGCTGGTTTTGCTAAGTAATCAATAGCACCCTCTTTTATTGCAGCTACAGCAGTAGGTATATTACCATATCCTGTTAACATTATTATCCTACTAGAAGGATTGCTTGATTGAATTTCTTTTACAACTTCTAGTCCATTTCCATCACCTAATCTAAGATCAACAACGGCAAATCCAAGTTTTTGTGATTTTACAGTCTCAACGCCTTTTTGTACACTCTCAGCTTGAGAAACTTGGAAACCCTTCTTTTCCATTGCTCTAGCTAATCGCTCCCTAAAAGGATTGTCATCATCGACTATTAACAGGGATTTATTGTCAAAATCAGCCAAATTTTGAAGTGGTGCCTCATTTTTCATAATTTTACATATAGATATTCTTCTCCGCATTTCAATGGGTTATTATTTACTTTACATTAAATATTAATTGAATTAAGTGCTGCTATTACTTAAGTTTTTTAATAATTTAAAAGACTTTTTTTTATTAAATTTTTTTTGGGGGGCTTAATGCAAAAATTTAAAACAGTTGAAGACTTGGTAAGTCAACTGAGGCCTGAGAAGCCAGTTTATTGTATAAGAAAGAATTCTATTCTTTCTGCATCAAAATTTTTCCAAAAAAAATTCCCAGGAAAAATTTTATACGCTGTTAAAACAAATCCTCATCCTGAGGTTATCAAAACTTTAATAAAAAGTGGTATAGATCAATTTGATGTGGCTTCTATAGAAGAAATTAAAGCTGTTAGAAAATTTAGTAAATTTGCCAAGTGTTCATTTATGCACACAGTCAAAAGTAAAGAGAGCATTAGTGAAGCTTACTTTAATTACGGAGTAAAAACATTTGCTCTAGACACCAAAGATGAACTAATAAAAATTATTGAAAGCACTAGTGGTGGAAAAGATTTAGAATTATTTGTAAGGGTAGCTGTTTCTAATGAACATGCAGAAATCGATTTATCAAAAAAATTTGGTGCGTTAAACTCTGAATCAGCAGGATTACTCAGATTAGTAAAAGAACATTCACACAAGGTAGGACTAAGTTTTCATGTTGGTTCTCAATGTATGCATCCAATTTCATACACAAAAGGTATTAATGAAATTAGAAATATAATTAAAAAAACAAAAATTGTGCCAGACTATTTAAATGTTGGAGGTGGATTTCCAACTATTTATCCTGATTTAATCCCCCGGTCTTTAGAAAATTATTTTAAAGAAATTAAGCAAAGTCTTGAGAATTTAAATCTTAATAAACTACCTGAGATTATATGCGAACCAGGTAGAGCACTTGTTGCCGAAAGTGGTTCAACAATTGTCAGAATTAACCTCAGAAAAAAACAAAAACTATACATTAATGATGGAACCTATGGAACGCTTTTTGATGCTGGTACACCAAATATAGTTTTTCCTTCAAAAATGATCAAAGATAGTTCCAACAAAATTATTTCAAAAAAATTGACACCATTTGATTTTTACGGTCCAACATGTGACAGTATGGATTATATGAAAGGCCCCTTTCTTCTTCCTAATAATATAAAAGAAAATGATTATATTGAGCTTGGTCAATTAGGAGCATATGGAATAACCTTTAGAACTCAATTCAATGGTTTCTTTTCAAACGAAATTTATGAAGTAGAAGACAAACCAATTATGACGCTTTATGGCAAAGATATCAATAAAGCTACTTTAGTTGCGTAATGTCAAAAAATAAAAGCTTAGGCCATAATAGTAAGAAAGATTTTTTAAAAAATCCAATCGAGCATATAGACATTACCTCTTTTGACTCTCGCAAGATAATTTCTTCCATGGAAAAAATGTCTTTTGTATCTAGAGAGATTGCTAATGCAGCAAATATATATAATGAAATGCTTAAAGATAAAAATTGTACAATCTTCTTAACTTTAGCGGGTTCTACATCTGCAGCTGGATGTATGAACATTTACAGAGATTTAGTAAAATATAATATGGTTGATGCGATTGTTGCTACTGGAGCATCGATTATAGATATGGATTTTTTTGAAGCTTTAGGCTTTAAGCATTATAGGGGATCACAATTTCAAGATGATACTGAGCTTCGTAAAAATTATATCGACAGAATTTATGACACCTATATCGATGAAGAGGAGCTTCAGATTTGTGACAAAAAAATTTGTGAGATTGCAGATAGTATAGAACCAAGAAGCTATACATCTAGAGAGTTTATAAATGAAATGGGAAAATATTTAAAAAAAAAATCTGTAAAAAAAGACTCATTGATTGAAACAGCATATGATAACAATGTTCCAATTTTTTGCCCTGCATTCACTGACTCAAGCGCTGGTTTTGGACTAGTAATTCATCAAGAAAAAAATCCAAAAAAACATATCACGATTGACTCCATAAGAGAATTTAGAGAACTTACTGAGATTAAGATTCAGTCAAAAGGTTCTGCGTTGTTTATGATTGGAGGTGGTGTTCCAAAAAACTTTATCCAAGATACTGTCATATGTGCTGAACTTCTAGGTAAAACAGTTGATATGCATAAATATGCTATACAAATATCTGTAGCAGATTCAAGAGATGGAGCGTGCAGTAGCTCTACCTTGAAAGAAGCCAGTTCATGGGGAAAAGTTAATGTTACAAAAGAGCAAATGGTTTTTGCAGAAGCAACAAGCGTACTTCCATTAATTACAAGCGATGCATACCATAAGGGTGAATGGAAGAATAGAACGCGAAAAAATTTTTCAAAAATATTTTGATAAAATGAAAAAAAAAAACCTTTATTGGTTTAATTCAAACCAAAGTTTTCGATAATAAAGATAAAAATATAATAAATTCAATAAAAAAAATTAAAGAAGCTGCTAAAAAAAAAGCTAAAATAATTTGTTTACCGGAATTATTTCTCACTCCTTATTTTTGTCAAACTGAAAATCATTCAAAATTTAAATTTGCCGAAAAAATTCCTGGGTCAATAACTAATATATATTGTGAGTTAGCAAGAGAACTTTCAGTAGTTTTAATAATTTCTCTTTTCGAAAAAAAAACGTCAGGCTTCTACCATAACACTAGTGTTGTAATTAATGAAAAAGGTAAAATTATTTCTAAATATAGAAAAATGCATATTCCGGATGATCCTGGCTATTATGAAAAATTTTATTTTTCTCCAGGTGATCTTGGGTTTAAATCAATTAAAACAAAATATGGAAAAATAGGTTCTTTAATTTGCTGGGATCAATGGTTTCCTGAGGCATCTAGACTTACAGCGCTCAAAGGAGCTGAAATTCTATTTTATCCTACTGCCATAGGATGGCATCCTAAGGAAAAGAAAAAATTTGGAAGTTCACAATTAGACTCTTGGATCACAATGCAAAGATCACACGCTATAGCAAATGGAGTTTTCGTTGCAGCAGTAAACAGAATAGGTTTAGAAAAAATAAAGAATAAAGGAATCCACTTCTGGGGAAATTCTATAATTATTGATCCTTATGGAAATATAATTAGCCAAATAAGTTCCGATAAAGAAGAAATAATAATATGTGAAATTGATTTTAAAAAAGTTGAAACTGCCAGGCAACATTGGCCTTTTTTGAGAGATAGAAGAATTGACTTCTATAAAGGCTTACTTAAAAATCCTGATGATATCTAAAAAATTTTCTTTTAAAGGATTTAGAATGCCTGGGGAGTGGGAATTACAAAAGTCTGTATGGATAGTTTGGCCTCACAATAAAAAAGATTGGCCAGAATTATTTGATAATATTCCTGAATTGGTTGGTAAAATTGTTTCTAAATTATCTAATAATCAAATTGTAAATCTATTAATACAAAATTCTAAAGATAAAATTAAAATAAAAAAAATATTAAAAAAATTTAAAAATAAATCATCTAATATTAAATTTCATTTAATACCCACAAATAGAATTTGGATTAGAGACTCTGGTCCGATATTTTTAATTAACGATAAAACTCAAGATAAGATTATTTTAGATTTTAAATTTAATGGATGGTCAAAATATAATGATTTCAAGAAAGACAATAAAATTAACGAAAAAATTTCAAAAATTACAAATATTAAAAAGGTTGAACCTAAAGTAAGGATAAAAAACAAATTGAAAAAAATTGTATTAGAAGGAGGGGCAATTGATGTAAATGGCAAAGGTTCTGTAATTTTAACAAAGGAATGTCTTTTAAGTAAAATTCAAGAGAGAAATCCTGGAATTACAAAATTTAAACTGGAAAATTCGTTGACCAAATATTTAAATATAACAAATTTTATATGGTTAAATAAAGGAATTGAGGGGGATGACACACACGGACACATAGATGACATTACAAGGTTTGTTTCACAAAATACTATCATGACTGCAATTGAAAAGAATAAAAATGATAATAACTACTACAATCTTAAGGAAAATTTAAAAATATTAAAAAGATCAAAAAATATAAATGGAAAAAAATTTAAAATTATTAAAATTCCTATGCCAAAAGCAGTGTATATAAATAATACAAAGGTACCTGCAAGTTATCTGAATTTTTATATTGCTAATAAGATAGTACTTTTACCAATTTTCAATGATAAGAATGATAAAAAAGTGCTTTCAATATTCAAAAATTTTTTCACAACTAGAAAAATAATACCTATAAATTGTAGTGAACTTATTTGGGGATTTGGAGCAATTCATTGTATGACTCAACAAGAGCCATTAATTGGGTCTTAAGCGGCCTTCAAAGTTCCTAAAAGTAGTCTAAAAGGAATTAACATCACCAACGCTACAAATATTTTTACAGATAAATCTCCTAAAGATAAAGTTACCCAAGGTACTCCTGTTGAGTAAAATGAAATAGAAAAAAATAAAAAAGTATCTACGGTTGAGCCAATAAAAGAAGAGGTTAAGGGAGCTACAAACCATTTCTTTTTTCTCAATTGATCAAATATTTGTACATCTAATAATTGGGCAACTAAAAAAGCTGTGCCTGAGCCAATTGCTATTCTCAAAGATATTAGATCAGCATAATTAGTAGAAAATAATAGAGTAAAACTTATACCAATAGTAAAACCAATATAAACAATTTTTCTTGCAACTATCTTACCAAAAGACCTATTAGCTAGATCGGTTATCAAGAAAGCTATTGGATAACTGAATGCTCCGTAAGTTAAAATTTCATCTAAACCATAATAATTAATTGGAAATTGTACTAAATAATTAGAAGTCAAAACTATAACTCCCATTAAAAAAGAGAGTAATAAAAATACTTTATTCATTATGCCCTTTTAAATTGAGCTTGTTTTTTTTGAAATGGAGATTTAACAAGTAAACTCTTTTTAAGTTTTTTTAACCTTGGGGATAAATTTTTATTTTTAACAGTTTTTAAAAATTCATCAAAACTTCCTTTTTTATCTACATTTCTAACACCAGCATTGCTTACTGTTAGCTTTAAACTTTTCTTTAAAAGTTGACTTGTAAATTTAACTTTTTTTAAATTTGGTAAAAATCTTCTTTTTGTCTTGTTGTTAGCATGACTAACATTATGACCTCTCAAGGGATTTTTTCCGGTAAGTTCACATTTTTTTGACATAATATGTTCGACTATATAGAGTTAGAAATTGGTCGCGTCAAGTTTATAAGATTTAAGTTATTCTTTTTTTCCTATTATTTCACTAAAGTTTTTTACACCATCCTTAATTAATATTTCTTTAAGCTCTTTTTTAATCATGTTAACGATATTTGGGCCTTGAAATACCATTCCAGTGTAGAGTTGAACATAATTAGCTCCAGCTAAAAACTTTTCATATACACCTCTACCGGAGTCTACTCCACCTACTCCAATTATTTTAATCTTTTGATTTAAATTTTTATAAAATTTATTAATTAGCTTTGTAGATTTAGCTTCTATTGGTTTCCCAGATAAACCACCTTTTTGATGGCTTTGTATATTTTTTAATTTATCTCTTGACGAGTCTGATGTATTTGAAACTATAACTGCTTCAATTTTATTTTCTAATAAAACTCTTGAAATTTTATCAATTTCTTTATCTTCCAAATCTAGTGATACTTTAATTGTAATTGGAGTTTTTGATTCTAAATTTTTTTTTTCTTCGTTCAGTGCTTTTAATAATTCATTTAACTTATCTTGATCATGGAAACTTCTTAAATCTTCTGTGCTCGGAGAAGAAATATTAATGGTAATATAATCAGCTACTTGATGAAAAATTTTAAAACATTTAAGATAATCAGCCAGTCTATCTTTTGAGTCTTTATTAGGTCCAATATTTACTCCAAGCAAACCAATAGGTCTATTTCTTTTAATTCTTTCCTCAATATTCTTTGCTCCAAGATTATTAAATCCTAGTCTATTAATAAGAGCCTCGTCCTCAATCAGCCTAAAAACTCTAGGTTTGGGATTTCCAAATTGTTGAAGAGGTGTGACGGTTCCTATTTCAACAAAACCAAATCCTAATTTGAACAAGGAGTTATAAACTTCTGCATTTTTATCAAAACCTGCTGCCATGCCTATTGGATTTTCTAATTCTTTGTTAAATAAATTTGTTTTAAATAAAGGACTATTTTTATCCTCTTTAACAATATTTGGAACAAAGTTTAATTTTAAAGACTTAATTGCTAAAGCATGTGCTGTTTCAGGATCTAATTTGAAAATTAAAGATCTTAAATTTGAAAACATTATTTAATTTTATTTATTACAAGATCTTTTGTTTCTTTAACACCAAAAAAACTAATAAAAAAACCCATTCTTGGACCATTTTCATTACCAAATACAACTTCATAAATCAATTTAAACCAGTCTCTAAGATTTTCTGAGTAACCATTTTCTTTTCCAGTTGAATAAATCATGGTTTGAATTTCTTCGGGTTTCATATCATCATTACATTTGTCTAGTGTTTCCACTAAAGCCTCAAGAGCTAATTTTTCAGCTTTATTTGGTTTTTTATATTTTTTTTGTTTTTTAATTACATCATTAAAATACTTTATTGCATAGCCAACTAGATTATCAAAAATTGGATGATTTTTTTCAGAGATGCTTGGTTTATATTTTTTCACAAATTTCCATAAAAGTTCTTTTTTATCTACATTACTTGTCTCTACAAGATTAAGTAACATTGAAAAGGACATAATCATATTCTCTTTAGGTACATTGCTATTGTGTACGTGCCATAAAGGATTCATTAATAATTGAGTTTCATTTTGAGTTTTTGCTTTTTCAATTAATTCCAAGTAATCGTCAACAGCCTTAGATACAATTTCTTTATAGAGTTTTTTTGCTCTTTTTGGATTTTGATACATGTACAAAGATAAACTCTCCGGTGAAGCGTATTCAAGCCACTGATCAATTGTAATTCCATTGCCCTTTGATTTAGAAATTTTTTCTCCTTTTTCATCCAGAAATAATTCATATGCAAACCCTGAAGGATTTGTTTTTCCAATTAATTTTACGATTTTTGATGATAAGATTGCACTTTCAATTAAATCTTTTCCATACATTTCAAAATCAACATCTAAAGCATACCATCTCATTGCCCAATCTACTTTCCACTGTAATTTGCAGTTTCCATCAAAGATACTTTTTTCTAATTTTTTTCCATTATTATTGAAAATTATTCTTGATTTTTCCCTATCTATTTCCTCTACAGGGATTTCTAAAACATGACCGGTCTCAGGACATATGGGTAAAAATGGGCTGTAGGTTTTTTGCCGTTCTTTACCTAAAGTAGGTAAAATAATATTCATTATTCCATCATAATTTTTTAATATCACTTTTAAGGAAGAATTAAAGAAACCAGTTTTATAAAGATCAGTTGAGCTTTTAAAAGAATATTTAAAACTAAAACTGTCTAAAAATTTTTTTAACATAATATTGTTATGTTCCCCAAAACTTGAATATTTCTGAAAAGGATCTGGGACTTGAGTTAGAGGTTTATGTAAATTTTTTTCTAATAATTCTTTTTGAGGAACGTTATCTGGCACCTTTCTTAAACCATCCATGTCATCAGAAAATGTAAGAATTTCAGTTGGTAGATCAGTTAAATGGCTTAATGCATTTACTATCATTGAGGTCCTAGCTACTTCACCAAAAGTGCCAATATGAGGTAATCCACTTGGTCCGTAACCAGTTTGTAGGGTGATTTTTCCTTTTTTTTCAATTTGAAATTTTCTTTCCCTGAGTATTTTTTTTGCCTCTACTATCGGCCAAGCACTAGTTTTGTCGAAATTTTCTTTTTTAATCATGAATTATTCAAATAAAATCTTAAATTAATGTATTGCTTAATTCATATAGAGTTGAAATTTATTTACCATAAAATAATGTTCTATCAAAATGACTAATTACAAAACAGTTTTTTTTATACTAGGAATTTTACAAATTATTCTTGGCATATCTATGATAATTCCAATTATTATACAATTCATATTTTCTGAAATCGATTCTTCATTTATTAGTTCACTTATAGTCACGATTATATTTGGTACTCTATTTTTTTTATCTAATTTAAATCATGATAAAAAGATTAATCTTCAACAAGCTTTTCTCCTCACTGCTTTATCATGGCTAAGTATTGCTATTTTTGGTTCTCTACCATTTATATTTTCATCAATGAATTTATCAATTACTGATGGATTTTTTGAGAGTATGTCTGGAATTACTACAACTGGATCTACAATAATTTCTGACTTAGAAAATGCTCCTAAAGGAATTTTATTATGGAGGGCCATTTTACAATGGTTAGGAGGTATAGGTATAATCGTAATGGCAATTACACTTATGCCTATAATGAATGTAGGAGGAATGCAGCTATTTAGAATTTCAAACAATGACTCTTCTGAAAAGATATTACCTAAATCTAAAGAAATAGCTATAAGACTTATCTTTATATACTCAATACTTACATCAATTTGTGCATTATCTTATAAAATTTTTGGTATGAGTTTATTTGATAGTTTAACCCATTCTATGACAACAATCGCTACAGGTGGTTTTTCAAATTATAATGAGTCCATTGGATATTTTGATAGCTTGTCAATTGAAGTGGTCTCTATGATCTTTATAATATTAGGTAGTATTCCATTCATCTCGTATATTAAATTTATCAACGGAGATAAAAAAATCTTCATTTCTGACGTACAAATAAAAACTTTTTTAAAAATTATTATTTCCTCTGTATTAATTCTTTCAATTTATCTTATGATAAACAAAGAAATAGAATTTAGCATAAGAACTATTTCTTTTAATATAATTTCAATTCTAACAGGCACAGGATATGTAAATGGACAATTTGATAATTGGGGGAGTTTTTCGATAGTTTTGTTCCTAATATTAATGTTTATTGGTGGCTGTGCTGGCTCAACAACATGTGGTATAAAAATTTTTAGATTTCAAATTTTATATTTGTTTATTTCAAATCAATTAAAAAAAATCATATATCCTAAAGGAATATTTGTAATCAAATATGATAATACTTCAATCAACGACAAATTTATAGGGTCGATAATTTCTTTTATATTTTTATATTTTGTAATTTTTTTTACAATAACAGCATTATTATCTTTGACGGGTTTGGATTTTTTAACATCAGTCTCAGGTGCTGCGACTTCAATTTCAAATGTTGGACCTGGTCTAGGCGCAATAATTGGTCCTAACGGGAATTTTTCAACTTTACCTGATATTTCAAAGTGGATTTTATCTCTTGGTATGATTTTAGGTAGATTAGAACTCTTTGCAATTCTAGTTCTTTTTCTTCCTGCTTTTTGGCGTAATTAATATGATTGAAATTAAAAAACAATCTTTGTCTGAAACATTCTCAATTTATTTTGATACTCGTATGGTCAAGATTTTATTATTAGGATCAATATCTGGTTTTCCATGGGTCCTAATTGGAAGTAGTTTAAGCTTGTGGCTTAAAGAAGATGGATTAAGTAGATCAACAATAGGTTGGGCAGGTCTTATTTTTAGTGTTTATGCTTTTAATTACTTATGGGCTCCTCTAATTGATAGAGTCCAAATACCTTATATATCAAAAAAAATAGGTCATAGAAAAGGATGGATAATCCTGATGCAAATACTGATTTTAATAAGCTTGTTTCTATGGAGTATTAATGATCCCTCCGAAAACCTCTCATTAATAATTGGTGTAGGTTTAATAATAGCAGTAGCATCTGCTACCCAGGATATTACAGTTGATGCTCTGAGAATTGAGCAAATAGGGGAAAATGAAAGTAGATCTATGGCCGCGGGTGCTGCAATGGCAGTGGTTGGTTGGTGGAGTGGCTACAAACTAGGAGGTGTTTTTTCCTTATACACAGCAGAATATTTAGAGAAAATTGGTGTAGAAAATTATTGGCAACTTACATTTATTTTTTTAGGTTCTTTGGTCATACTTATGAATATTGGACTTTTGTTTATTAAAGAAAAAACGAACCATCGAAAATTTACTTATCAAAAAAAAAAATGACAATCTAATTTATAACAATTTTAATAGTAAAAATTTTTTTACTCAAACTATTTCTTGGTTTGGTGGTACTATTGGTGGACCTATTTATGAGTTTTTCAAAAAAAATGGATTTTCTATTGCCATAGGAATTTTAGGATTTGTATTTCTTTTTAAAATTGGTGAAGCGTTTTTAGGTCGGATGTCTATCATTTTTTATAAAGAAATAGGTTTTTCAAAAACCGATATTGCTATTTATTCAAAAACTCTTGGATGGATTACTACAGTAATCTTTACTTTGTTGGGTGGACTTTTTGTTATCAGATCTGGTGTACTAAAAGCAATGTTTTTGGCTGGAGTAGTCATGGCTAGTACAAATATTTTATTTAGTATTCTTGCATGGAGTGAAAGATCCGAAATCTTGTTTGCGATTGCAGTTATTTTTGACGATATGGCTGCTGCATTTGCAACTGTTGCATTTGTTGCTTTTATATCACTACTAGTTAACAGAGAGTATACAGCCACTCAATACGCTTTGCTAGCCTCCATTGGAACTGCAGGTAGGACTACCCTCGCATCCTCTTCTGGCGCATTAGTAGACTGGTTAAATGGTGATTGGGGTATATTTTTTATCTTAACAGCAATTATGGTAATTCCATCTTTAATTATTTTATGGTTTATGAAAGATAAACTCAAATTGAATGAAAAATAATTTATATAATTTGAAAAGTTTTAATAATATTTTCTTAAAACCCTCAAGAATTTCTGAAGTTGTGTCCCAGATAATTTATGGTGAGGACTTTAGAGTTATCTCCAAAAAAAAAAAATTGGCTCAAAATAAAAACAAATTTTGATAATTATGTGGGTTATATTGAAAACAAAAAGATAATCAGTAAATATAAACCTACCCATAAAGTTTATAAAAAGAAATCGTATATTTACAAGATTCAAAAAAAAAAAATTTATTAAGACAAAAATTTTTTTATCTTTTGCTTCGAGATTTCCAATAATAAATAAAAAAAAGAAATTTATAGAATTTGAGCAGAATAAATGGTTAAAAAAAGATGATGTAAAAAAAATTGATCATCAAATATTAGATTATAAAAAGGTATTTAGATATTTTCTAAATACTAAATACAAATGGGGAGGTAAACATTTTTCAGGAATTGATTGCTCAGGTTTAATCCAGATATTCTTTTATTATAACCAAATATTTTGTCCACGCGATACTAAAGATCAATTACCATTCTTTAAAAAAATGAAAATAGATAAGTTTAGAATAAAGAAAAAATTAATCTTTTGGAAAGGTCATGTCGCTGTTTGCGTAGATAGAAAGTCTTTAATCCATGCATATGGCCCCAAAAAAAAAGTTATAATCATGAATATAAATAAAACTTTATTAAAAATTTTTAAAGACACAAATCTAAAACCTATTTACGTAAAATGATATCTGATAGCGAACTACAAAATAAAGTTACAGTATTAACAAACAAACTGAAAGCTGGTCTTTTTTTAGATGTTGTAAAAGATGCTAAAAACTTATTAAAAAAAAGAAAACATCAAATATTATTTAATATAATAAGTATTGCTTATCAAAGTTTAGGTGAAAACTTAAAATCAATTGAAATTATGACTGATGCCTTAAAAGCTAATCCGAATAACCCACATTTTTTAAACAATATGGGAATAAGTCATCATAAAGAATATAATTATGACAAAGCAGAGTATTATTTTAAAAGAGGTCTAGAAATTGAACCTAAATATATAAATATACTAAATAACCTTGGAAACTTAAAAAGGGATTTAAATTTTACCGAAATTGCAATTGATTATTATAAAAAATCATTATCAATAAAGAAAGATGTCCCTGAAACTTTATACAATTTATCTTTAAGTTATGAATCTTTAGGAAATTTTTTTGAAGCTAAGGAATGTCTTAAAAGATTAATAAAAAATAATCCAAAGTTTACAATCGCTGACCGACTAATTGCAAGTATGACGAAATACAACGAAGAAAGTGATCACTATAATAAAATGAAAAATAAATTAAAAGATGAGACTCTTACAGATGAAGAAAAATCACATTTATATTTTGGTATCGGAAAATATTTTGAAGACATCAAAAATTATAAAGATTCTTTTTTAAATTACTCAAATGGGAATAAAATTTGCAAAAATTTGTCGAAATATAAAGTAGAAAAAGATAAAGAGAATTTCAAAAAAATTAAAGAATTTAATTACCAAGTTTTAGAAAACAATCTAGAATTAAAATCAAGAAAATTAATCTTTATAGTTGGCATGCCCAGATCTGGAACATCTCTAGTTGAACAAATACTTTCAGCTCACTCAAGTGTTTATGGTGGTGGAGAGTTAAACTTTTTAAACAAAATTATTGAAAATAAATTTTTAAAAGACACTAAAATCGATCAAAAACAAATCGAAAATTTAATAAAAGAAACTAATAAAGAGTATCTCAAAAAGATATCATTTTATGAAAATTCTAAAAAAGATTTTACTGATAAAGCTCCTTTGAATTTTAGATATGTTGGATTTATTAAAAATATTTTTCCAAATGCAAAAATTATTAATTGTTTGAGGGATCCTACGGATATTTATTGGTCAAATTTTAAAAATTATTTTTCTGGCAGTTTATTTTTTTCTAATGATTTGAGTGATATTAAAAAATTTTACGAACTATATGATGATTTAATGACATTTTGGCATTCAAAGTTCCCGAACTATATTTATGATCTAAAATATGATGAATTAGTAAACAATCCAAAAAAAGAAATTCTAAAATTACTTCAATATTTAGAGCTTAATTGGGATGAAAAATGTTTAAGTCATGATAAAAATAAAAGATCTATAAAAACAGCTAGTTCTACACAGGCCAGAAAACCAATTTACAAATCTGCGATCAAATCATCAGAAAATTTCAAAGAGTTTTTAAAGGATTTACTATAATAATTTAATTTAAATCTGCTCTACCAAAATCTGGTCTGTCTGTATCTTGTTTTAGTTTAATAATTTTAGATCTTACTTTTTTAGTTTTCAACAATTTTTTTGAAATCGATCTATTATTTTTTAATTTGATATCTTTTTTAAAGGATTTCAAATTTTTGATAAATAAGTCTATAGCTTTAAGAATATTTTTTTTATTATTAAAAAAAATATCTCTCCACATTATTTCATTCGATGCAGCTATTCTTGAAAAATCTCTCAATCCGCCAGCGCTGTATTTAATTAAGTCGTATTTTTCTTTATGCTCAAAATCTTGAGCTGATTTGACTAAATTATAAGCAATTAGGTGTGGAAGATGACTGGTTATTGAGAAAATTTTGTCATGTTTTTCAGCAGTCATAATAACAATTTTTGAACCCATTTTTTTCCAAAAAGACTTCAGAAATTTTAAATGATTAAATTTGATATTTGTATTTTTTTCTTTAATTAAAACGCACCATTTTTTCTCAAAAAGATTTTGTTTTCCATTTTGTGGACCACTTACTTCAGATCCAGCTATCGGATGACCAGAAATCCAAGGAATATTTTTTTTTAAATTTTTATTTATGATTCGATTAGACTCAACTTTAGATGAACCGACGTCAGTAAGAATATTTTTTGTAGTTAGACTTTTATTCAGCCTAAGAATAATTGTTTTGTATTCACTCATCGGGGTACAAAGAATAATCAAATTACATTCACCGACTACATTTTCTGGATGTTTGACTATTATACCTGGTAATTTCAATTTTTTAATCTTTTGAATATTCCGATTTGATTTTTCGTATATAAAAATTTTTTTTACGATTTTTTTTTTATGAATTCTTCTAAGTAATGAAGATCCCAATAAACCACATCCAATTATTAATATGTTTTTCATTCGTTAAAAGTTTTTTCTACTGCTTTAATAAATTTTAAACTATCAGATTTAGATCCGATTGTTAATCGAAGCATATTTTTTATCTTATAACTATCCTCAGTTGATCTAAGTAAGATTCCTTTCTTTTTGAGTTTCTCATAAAAATATTGAGCTTTAAATTTACATTTAGTAAAATCTAAAAGTAAAAAATTTGCTGAAACAGCATTTGAATAAATTTCATATTTGTTTAAGAATTTTTTTATTTTTGTAGCATAAATAACATTGTGTTTAATAGACCTTAATATAAATTTTCTATCTTTAAGTGATTCTACTGCAGCTTTTTGTGCAACTTCATTTACATTAAATGGTGGTTTAATAACATTCAAAGCATCAATTAATTTTTTAGATCCATAACCCCAACCGACTCTTAATGATGATAACCCATAAATTTTTGAAAATGTTCTTAATATAAAAACATTTTTTTTATTTCTAAATAAGTCTAAGCCGGATATATAATCCTGATTTTTCATGTATTCAGCGTAAGCATCATCAATTACTAAAAGAATATTCTTCTTTAATTTTTTTCTTAGTTCAAGAAGTTCAGATTTAGTTAGATAAGTGCCTGTTGGATTATTGGGATTAGCCAAAAAAACTATCTTTGTTTTCTTTGTCACCTTTTTTAATATTTCTAAAATAGATATCTTAAATTTTTTCTCTTTCGCAAAAACCACTTTTGCACCTACTATTTTAGAATAAATCCTATACATTAGAAAACTAAACTCGGGAACTATTACTTCATCTTTTGGCTTAATAAATAATTGACATAACATTTGTATAACCTCATCAGATCCAGCACCACAGATAATTTTATTCTTATCACACTTAAAGTTTTTAGATATTTGATTTCTTAATTCTTTCGATTTTCCATCTGGATACCTAAATGTCTTAATATTTTTACTAGACATTATTTTTTTAACTCTTGGGCTTACGCCTAAAGCAGACTCATTTGCAGAAAGCTTTATAATCCTTTTTAACCTTTTAATTTTAGATCTTCCAGGTTCATAAGCTTCTATATTAAATTTTTTAAATTTTAAAGTTGTCATGTTTTAAATCTAAAGCTCTTTATAAATAAAATAACAATTTTTCATATAGTATTAGTGAAATTAATTTAAAAAAATTGACATACTAAATAACTTCTAGTACAAAACTCAGTGCGCTGATTTAACTGAATTGCGAGCGCTTTAAAAAAACCGCTAAAAAAGTTTTTTTCTCACAATTCAATTTCAGTCATTGTTATGAATATTAAGGAAAAAATAAAAACATTAATTATTAAAAAACCACTAAAATTGGATTGTGGAAAAAGTATTAACAATTATCCTCTAGCATATGAAACTTACGGAACTCTTAACAAAGATAAAGATAACGGAATTTTAGTTTTTCATGCCTTAACTGGAGATCAATTTGTTACTGGAAAAAATCCTATAACTAATAAAGATGGATGGTGGACTTATGCGGTTGGTCCTAATAAATCGATAGATACAAATAAATACTTTGTAATATGTTCTAATGTTATAGGTGGATGTATGGGGTCATTCGGTCCAAACCATCAAAATCCTGAAACAAAAAAAATTTTCGGCACTGATTTTCCTGTCATTACAATCAACGACATGGTTAACGCTCAAGTAAATTTGTTAGATCATTTTGGTATAAAAAAACTTTTTTCTGTTGTCGGAGGATCAATGGGCGGAATGCAAGTGTTACAGTTTGTAAGTAATTATCCAAATAAAACAAAAACTGCTGTTCCTATCGCTTGTACATCAAGTCACTCAGCTCAAAATATTGCTTTTAATGAACTTGGTAGACAAGCAATAGCTGCTGATTATAATTGGTCGGAAGGAAAATACTCTAATAAAAATGTTGTGCCAGACAAAGGATTGGCTGTAGCAAGAATGGCAGCTCATATTACTTATCTATCCAAAAAAGGACTTCAAGAAAAATTTGGAAGAAAACTTCAGAAAAGAGATGATCTTAAATTTGGTTTTGATGCTGATTTTCAAATCGAAAGTTATTTAAGGTATCAAGGTTCCGTGTTTGTAGATCGATTTGACGCTAACAGCTATTTATATATTACAAGGGCAATGGATTATTTTGATTTAGTTAAACAGTTCAAAGGTAATTTATCTAATGCCTTTAAAACTACTAAAGCTAAATTTTTTATTATATCTTTTACATCAGATTGGCTTTACCCTACTCAAGAAAATAAAGATATTGTTATAGCTTTAAATGCTATTGGCGCAGATGTAGGATTTGTTGAGATAGAATCAGATAAAGGGCATGACTCTTTTTTATTAGATGTGCCAGATTTTTTAAAAGCTCTAAAGAATTTTTTAGATAAGTCATATAAAGAATTTGAAAATGAAACTAGAATATAAAATAATTTCAGAGCTAATTACTGATAATACAAGAGTTTTAGATGTGGGATGTAATGATGGAGTCTTAATGGAATATTTAAAAGAAAATAAAAATATTGATGTAAGGGGTATAGAGATTTCAAAAGAAAAAGTTCAAACTTGTATTGCTAAAGGGTTGACGGTAATTGAAGGTAATGCTGAATACGATTTAAAACAATTTCCAGATTATTCATTTGATTTTGTTGTTCTTGGTCAGACCTTACAAGCTTTTGTAAATCCTGAAATTGTAATTAAAGAACTCCTAAGAGTTGGAAAAAAAGCTATCGTAACTATCCCTAATTTTGGTCACTGGAAAGTAAGACTAAACTTATTATTTACTGGAACAATGCCAATTACAAAAACGTTACCAAATAATTGGTACAACACACCGAATATCCATATGTGTACTATTAAAGATTTTGTAAAATTTTCTGAGGATTTGAATTTTAAAATTTTTAAATCTTTAGCTCTTATTAACAAGAATTTCTCTAAGATAAATAATTCAAATTTATATTTTAAAAACCTATTTGGTGAACTTGGTGTATTTTTAATTGGAAAATAATATGAAAGTTGAAATAATAAAGTGTCTAAAAGATAATTATAGTTATTTAATTATTGATGAAAAAAATAATAATGCTTGTGTTGTTGATCCAAGTGAGTCAAAACCCATTATTCAATATGTTGAAAAAAATAAATTAAATTTGAAATACATTCTTAATACCCATCATCATTTTGATCACGTTGGGGGAAATTACGAATTAAAAAAAAAATATAATTCTAATGTTGTAGGTTTTAAAGAGGATAAAGAGCGAATTCCTGAAATTGATATTTTGGTTGAAGACAATCAAATTTGGAAAAAAGATAGTTTTGAGGCAAAAATTTTTCATATACCCGGACATACGACAGGTCACATTGCATATCATTTTTTCAAAGAAAAAAAAATTTTTACAGGTGACACTTTATTCTCTCTTGGATGTGGAAGAGTATTTGAAGGAACTCATGAACAAATGTTTAATTCATTAAATAAAATAAAAAAACTTTCAAAGGATACAAACATTTATTTTGGACACGAGTATACACTTAACAATTCAAATTTTTGTTTAAAAATCGATAAAAAGAATTCTAAACTTAATAATAAAATTTTAAAAATAAAAGAAAAACTTAAGAACAATTTACCAACTGTACCAACTCTTTTAAGCGATGAAATAGAATGTAATATATTTCTTAAAGCCAAAGATGTTAAAAGTTTTTCAAAATTAAGGGAATTAAAGGATAATTTCTAACTTATTGAGCTTGACTAAAACATTGCTCAGACTATATTGCCTTATTTAAAATTTACAACATTATGTCTTACGCAATAATTCAAACTGGTGGAAAACAATATAAAGTTAAATCTGGTGATATTTTGAAAGTCGAGAAATTAACAGTTTCTAAACAAGACTCAAAAATAGAATTTAAAGAAATCTTAGCTTATGGAGATGACAAAGTAATTGAAATCGGAACACCAACTTTACAAGGTGCTAAAGTAGAAGCAAATTTAATTAAAAATAGTAAAAATAGAACTGTTTTGATTTTTAAAAAAAGACGAAGACATAATTCAAGAAGAAAAAATGGACACAGACAGCAATACTCTCAAATAAGAATTAACAAAATTTTTTCAAAAGATGGAAGATTATTTTCTGAGGCTGAACAAACTAAAGACATTAGAAAAGAACAAAAGATTAAAAAAGAAACAATTAAGTAATTAAAAAAAAATGGCTACAAAAAAAGCAGGTGGATCATCAAGAAACGGTAGAGATAGTGCTGGCCGAAGACTTGGTGTAAAAAAGTACGGTGGAGAGTCTGTAATCCCTGGAAATATAATTGTAAGACAAAGAGGTACCAAAATTTTTCCTGGTGAAAATGTTGGTATGGGTAAAGATCACTCAATTTTTTCAGTAATTAAAGGTAAAGTGGTCTTTAAAAAAACTAAATCAGATAGAACTTTTGTTTCAGTAAAACCCAATTAATATTACAACAAAGATAGCGTTGTATTATGAAATTTTTAGATCAAGTTAAAATTTATATTAAGGCTGGAAATGGTGGAGATGGATCTCCTAGTTTTAGAAGGGAGAAGTTTATTGAATTTGGAGGACCAGATGGTGGAGATGGAGGAAACGGTGGATCAATAATTCTTAAATCTGAACAAAATCTCAACACTTTAATTGATTTTAGATATCAACAGCATCAAAAAGCCCAAAGAGGAAGTAATGGTACTGGACAAAATTGTACTGGAAAAAGTGGGCAAGATTTAATACTTAAAGTTCCTATTGGGACTCAAGTTTTTGAGGAAGATAATAAAACTTTAATTTATGATTTTTTAAAATCTGGAGAAGAATTTGTTGTCGCTAATGGCGGCAAAGGTGGGTTAGGAAACACAAGATTTAAAAGTTCAACAAATAGAGCCCCAAGAAAATTTACTAAGGGTTCTAAAGGGGAAGAGTTTACTATTTGGCTTCAACTTAAAACTATTGCTGATATTGGAATAATAGGTTTACCAAATGCAGGAAAATCAAGCTTATTAGCTGCTATAACTAATGCTAATCCTAAAATTGCTAATTATCAATTTACAACTTTAAATCCAAATCTTGGAATAGCAAGTTATGATAATAAAGAAATAACTATAGCAGATATTCCTGGATTGGTAGAGGGTGCGCACAAGGGAATAGGCCTTGGAACAAAGTTTTTAAAACACATAGAAAGATGTAAATCGCTTTTGCATCTTATAGATATAACTAATGATGATCTTAAAAAATCATATAAACAAATCAAAGATGAATTAAAAAATTATAGTAATAAAATTGCAAAAAAAAAGGAATTAATTGTTTTAAACAAGATAGATTTGATTGACAAAAAAGAAAAGGATAAAATTCTAATTGATTTTTCAAAAAATATTAAATCTGAAATTATCACTATCTCTACAGTAGAAAAGAAATCTGTGTCAAAAATAAAAGCTAAATTAATAAGTTATGCATCTTAAAAATTCAAAAATAATTGTAATAAAAGTTGGATCATCATTGATAGTTAATGATAAGAAAAAAATCAGAAAAAAATGGCTTTCAAGTTTTGCAAAAGATATTAAGAAACTTAAGGATAAAAATAAAAAAATAATTATTGTAAGTTCAGGAGCTATAGCTCTAGGATGTAAAAAAATGAATTATAGTAAAAACAACCTTAAACTTGACAAAAGTCAAGCAATTGCATCCATAGGTCAAATAGAATTGATGAATCTTTTTTCTCAAACCTTTCTAAAGTTTAGATTAAATATTTCTCAAATATTACTTACTTTAGAAGATACGGAAGAAAGACGAAGGTCTATTAATGCAAAAAGAACTTTTGAGAATTTGTTTCAACTTGGTTTCATCCCGATAGTAAATGAAAACGATACAATAGCTACCACGGAGATAAAGTATGGAGATAATGATAGATTAGCATCTAGAGTAGCTCAGATTACCAACGCCGACACATTAATTTTGTTATCAGATGTTGATGGTCTCTATACAAAAAATCCTAAAATATTTAAGGATGCAAAATTAATAAAATATGTGGAAGATTTAAATAAACAAATTCAAAGTATAAATATTAAAGGTATGACAAGGCTGGGAAGTGGTGGTATGAGCACTAAAATTGATGCAGCTAAAATTTGCAATTTAGCTGGTTGCGATATGGTTATTGCAAATGGATTATACTTGAACCCAATAAGCGAAATAGAAAAAAATAATAATTGTACTTGGTTTAGGTCTAAAGTATCAAAGTTGCACGCAAGAAAAAAATGGATAATTAGTTCTGTATCTCCAAAAGGTGATCTTTTAATTGATGAAGGTGCTAAAAAAGCGCTTCTCAATGGAAAAAGTTTGTTAGCTACAGGAATTAGGAGTGTATCTGGAAAATTTGAAAAAGGAGATCATATAAGAATTCTAGATAGTAAACGACAAGAATTTGCAAGGGGTCTTAGTTCTTTTTCATCTAGGGAAATTACTAAAATTATGGGATACCATTCGAGTAATATTTCTAAAATTCTAGGTTACGTATCAAAATCTGAGGTTGTTCATAAAGATGATTTGGTGAAAGTTTGATGAAAAAATTATTAACAAGTATTGGTAAAAAATCAAAAAAAGCTTTTTTAAGACAAATTAATACAAAAAAAAAAAATAAAGTCTTAAAAGATTATTGTCTCAACATTAAAAAAAATAAAAAACTAATTATCAATGAAAATAAGAAAGATGTCACAATCGCAAAAAAAAAGGGATTAAAAGATAATCTGATTCAAAGGCTCGTTTTAGATAATAAAAAAATTTTAGATATTATTAAATCAATAAATAAAATAACTTCCCTTAAAGATCCAACGAATATAGTTTTAAAAAGATGGAAGAGAATGAATGGTCTGGACATTTCAAAGGTTACAATACCAATAGGTGTTATTGGAGTAATTTATGAAAGTAGACCAAATGTAACATCTGATGTAGCTTCTCTATGTTTTAAATCCGGGAATTCGGTAATTTTAAAAGGTGGATCAGAAGCATTTTATTCCAATAAAATTTTATCTAAACTATTCATTAAATCTCTTAAAAAAAATAATGTAGACCAAAATTATGTTCAATTTGTAAATATAAAGAGAAGAAGTGTGGTAAATTTTTTATTGACTAAAATGAGTAAATTTATTGATGTTATTATTCCTAGAGGAGGTAAAGGTCTTGTCAAAAAAGTTCAAAAGTTATCAAAAATACCAATCATTGGACATTTAGAGGGAAATTGCCATACATACATTGATAAAGAGGCAAATCCTAAACTTGCTAAAAACGTTGTTTTTAATGCTAAATTAAGAAATTCATCTATATGTGGAGCTACTGAAACTATTTTGTTTCATCAAAAAGTAGTCAAAAAACTTTCAAATATTATTTTAAAAAACTTAGAGGACGGTGGTTGTAAAATAATTGGAGATAATAAAATTAGAAAATTTTACAAAGGTAAAATACAAAAAGCAACAGTTAAAGATTGGTATAAAGAATATTTATCACCAATAGTGTCAGTAAAATCTGTAAATAATTTAGATGAAGCAATTAGACATATAAATAAATATGGAACAATGCACACAGACTGTATAATTACACAGAATCAGAAAACAGCCAAAAAGTTTTTGAATGAAGTGAATAGCTCTATTGCAATGCACAACACTTCAACTCAATTTGCTGATGGAGGCGAATTTGGTTTTGGTGGAGAAGTAGGAATTTCTACCAATACTCTCCCTCCTCGTGGCCCAGTAGGTTTAAATCAATTAGTTTCTTATAAATATAAAATCACTAGTAAAGGAAAAGTGAGGAAATAATTGCTGATAAAAAAAATTAAAATAGGTATACTTGGCGGATCTTTCGACCCTGCCCACAAAGGTCATTTAGCAATATCAAGAGAGGCCAAAAAAAGACTTAAATTAAAAAAAGTGATTTGGGCAATAACAAATAAAAATCCTTTCAAAATTAAAAGTAGTTCCCCATTAAATAAAAGGATAAAATATTGTAAAAAAATTATAGGTAAAAATAATTTCATAAAAATAAAATTTTATGAAAATTTGATAAAATCAAATAAGACAATTAATCTAATAAATTATCTTTCAAAAAACAAAAAAAATAAAATTTATTTTATAATGGGAGCGGATAATTTAATTAAATTTCATAAATGGCATAAATGGTTATTAATATCTCAAAAGTGCAAAATAGTGGTATTCGATCGCCACGGATACAAAAAAAAGTCTTTAAATTCAATAACATATAAAAGACTTAATAATAAAAATTTTCAATTTTTTGAACATAATAAAGTTAATATTTCATCTTCTCAATTGAGAAAAATTTGATAGTGTAAAAATAATTAATGGATAAAATTTCAGATTTAAAACATATCATAATTAATACCTTAGATACAAATAAAGCAATTGATATAGTTAGCATTGACCTAAAAGATAAAAGTTCGATGGCAGATTTTATGATAATAGCTAGCGGAAGATCCTCTAGACATATTCAGTCTTTATCTGAACAAGTTCTAGAGAAATTAAAAAATAATGGTTTAAAAGACTCTAAAATTGAGGGTAAAGAAAGTAATGAGTGGAAATTGGTAGACGGAATTGATTTGATTATCCATATATTTCATCCAGAAAAAAGAAAATTTTATGAACTTGAAAAGATTTGGTCAGAATTTATTCCAAAAGAAAAATTAATAATATGAAAAAAAAAATTTTTTTTAAAATTCTTTTTCTTTTCTATATTTTTTTTTTCCAAGGTGTAAAATCCTCTGAAAATAAAATTTATGAGAAAATTGATCTATTTGGAGAAGTTTTAGAGAAAATTAATAAGGAATACGTAGACGAAATAAATCAATCTGATAGCATGGATGCGGCAATTAATGGATTATTACAATCACTTGATCCGTATTCAACTTATTTGAGTCCTGAAAACTTTGATGTCATTCAAACTGAAACTAGTGGAAAATTTGGCGGGCTTGGAATTGAGGTAACAATGGAAGCTGGGGTTGTCAAAGTAATTTCTCCAATTGATGATACTCCTGCTTATAGGGCAGGTTTCAAGGCAGGAGATTACATTGTAAAGATTAATAACATCCAAGTTCAAGGAAAAACACTCACTGAAGCTGTTGAGCTAATGAGAGGTCCTGTTGGTTCAAGTATAGAACTTACAGTCAGAAGAAAGGGGATAAAAAAAGCTATTACATTTAATATAGTGAGAGAAATCATACAAGTTCAATCTGTTAAGTCAGATTTCTTAGATGAAAGTATTGGTTATTTGAGACTAACTTCTTTTAACGAAAATAGCGGTAAACAAATTAAGAAACGTATTTTAGAATTACAAAAAAAGGAGGGAATAAAGGGTTTCATTTTAGATTTAAGAAATAATCCTGGCGGACTTCTTTCGCAGGCCATTAAAATCTCAGATTTTTTCTTAGATAATGGCGAAATAGTCTCTACAAAAAGCCGAAAAAAAATTGAAAATAGAAAATGGTTTGCTAAAGAAGGTGATTTATTAGACGGAAAACCACTAATTGTCCTTATAAATTATGGTTCTGCCTCAGCTTCTGAAATAGTGGCTGGAGCCCTTAAAGATCATAAAAGAGCAATCATATTGGGAGAAAACAGTTATGGTAAAGGATCAGTTCAATCAATTATACCCCTTAAAAATAAAGGAGCTATAAGATTAACTATTGCAAAATATTACTTACCATCTGGCAGTTCAATTTCCGAAGTTGGAGTTACGCCTGATATAGAAGTAAATGAGGATACAGAAGATTTTAAAATCAAAACGGAAACCGATAATCAACTAAATTACGCAATAAAATTATTTAACGGCTAATATGGAGGAAAAATTTAAGAAACTCCCACTCAGAAGTGGAGTAGGAATAGTTTTACTTAATAAATATAACAAAGTATTTGTAGCTAAAAGAATTGATAATCCAAATAATTATTGGCAAATGCCTCAAGGTGGAATAGATTCTGGTGAAGATTTTTTAAAAGCTGCTTATAGAGAGCTTGAGGAAGAAACTAGTATCAAAAGTGTTAAACTTATCACAGAGTTAGATGGCATGATAACCTATGAGCTTCCAGACCATCTATTAGGTATTATTTGGAAAGGTAAATATCGAGGACAGAAGCAAAAATGGTTTTTAATGAGATTTAATGGTCAGGATAAAGAGATTAATGTCAATACTCCACATCCAGAGTTTTTAGATTGGAAATGGATTGAGCTAGATCAGCTTACTAAAGTGGTAGTAAATTTCAAGCTTCATGTTTACAAAGAGGTGTCAGAGAAGGTTAAAAAATTAATTTAATTAATTGTTTTTAAAACTTGAATTTTTTGATCTATTAAATACCTAGTTTGATCGTTTATTTTCTCTTTGTTAGATTCCTTCTCTGCCTGCTTTAATAAATCTTGTTTTTTAGATTTATCCATATCAGAAATATTGTGAATAGAACTTGTTAAAATTGAAAGATTGTTATTTTTGAATTCAACAATACCATCTTCAACATAATAATTATAATCACCAGATTTAGATGAAATTTTAATTATTCCAGGCTTTAAAAAAGAAATTATAGAAATATGGTCTTTAAGTATTCCCATTTCACCCTCAAAAGCTGGGATAACAACTTCTGAAACATCTTCTTTTACTAAAAAGGACTCTTCCGGATTGACTATTTCAACCCTAAATTCTTCACTCATTAAGCAGCTGCCTCTTTTTCCATTTTTTTAGCTTTTTCAATAGCTTCCTCGATAGTACCAACCATATAAAATGCAGCCTCTGGTAAATGATCATACTCACCTTTGCAAATTGCATCAAAGCCTTTAATAGTTGATTCTAAATCTACTAATTTTCCTGGTGAGCCAGTAAATACTTCAGCAACAAAAAATGGTTGAGATAAGAATCTCTGGATTTTTCTTGCTCTAGCCACAACTAATTTATCCTCTTCAGATAACTCATCCATACCAAGAATAGCAATAATATCTTGCAGAGATTTGTATGATTGTAGTATTCTTTGAACATCTCTAGCCACCCTATAGTGTTCATCGCCCACAACTCTTGGATCCAAAATTCTGGATGTAGAATCCAGTGGATCAACAGCAGGATAAATACCAATCTCAGCAATCTGTCTTGAAAGTACAGTTGTTGCATCTAGGTGCGCAAATGATGTTGCTGGAGCAGGATCAGTTAAATCATCAGCTGGCACATAAATCGCTTGAACAGACGTGATCGAACCCTTGTTTGTTGTAGTAATTCTTTCTTGAAGGTTTCCCATATCGGTTGCTAGTGTTGGTTGATAACCTACTGCAGAAGGTATTCTTCCTAAAAGTGCAGAAACCTCTGAACCTGCTTGAGTAAACCTAAATATATTATCGACAAAAAAAAGAACGTCCTGACCCTCTTGATCTCTAAAATATTCTGCTACAGTTAAACCTGTAAGTGCAACTCTAGCTCTAGCTCCTGGTGGTTCGTTCATTTGTCCGTAAACCAGTGCTGCTTTCGACCCTGGACCATCTTGTTTTATTACTCCTGAGTCCATCATCTCGTGATAAAGATCATTGCCTTCTCTAGTTCGTTCACCTACTCCTGCAAAAACTGAAAATCCTCCATGTGCTTTTGCGACATTATTAATTAATTCCATAATCAAAACTGTTTTACCTACCCCTGCTCCACCAAATAAACCTATTTTTCCACCTTTGGCATATGGTGCTAATAAGTCAATAACTTTAATACCTGTTACTAAAATTTCTGTTTCGGTAGACTGATCATTAAATTCTGGAGCCGCTCTATGAATTGGCCAGCTTTCTTTTGTTTTTACTTCGCCTCTTTCATCAATAGGTTCACCAATTACATTAATAATTCTTCCAAGTGTTTCGGGTCCAACCGGTACCTGAATAGGAGAATTTGTATTAGTTACTTTATCTCCTCTTTTTAATCCTTCAGTAGCATCCATTGCAATTGTTCTAACTGTTGTTTCACCCAAGTGCTGAGCAACCTCTAAAACTAACCTGTTATCACCATTTTTACATTCCAATGCAGTTAGAATTTCTGGAAGTTCTCCATCGAATTTTACGTCAACTACCGCTCCTATAACTTGTGTAATTATCCCTTTGCTCATAATTATAAACTTTCTGCTCCTGATATAATTTCAATTAGTTCCTTAGTAATTGCTGCCTGACGACTTCTATTATACTGGATAGTAAGTTTGTCAACCATTTCACCTGCGTTTCGAGTAGCGTTATCCATTGCGCTCATCCTTGATCCTTGTTCGCTAGCTGAATTCTCTAACATTGCTTTAAATATTTGTGTTGAAATATTTT
>MDTB01026906.1_pt1 | contig 41700 bp, 33 predicted proteins | sample 811161 | NCBI WGS metagenome assembly MDTB01 (sample SAMN05326650, study PRJNA326480) | marine metagenome | isolation source: seawater | place: Mediterranean Sea | collected 2009 | reverse complement strand
GATACAATTTCGTTTCGGTGTATAGATTTCAACGTATCAAGTTTCAAACAAGAAGACTTTATTATCACAATCTATGGAATTGATGAAAATAGGAAAACTTATTGTGTAAAAATTGACGATTTTAAACCATTCTTCTACATCAAAGTTGGTCATAACTGGACCGACACGGATGTATCTGAATATTTTGATTTCATACGAGAAACCTATAAATCCGATTACTCGCTATTGAAAATGCTTAAAAATGATCTCGAAGAAGTTCAACTTGTAAAACATAAAACTCTCTATAACTTTGATGCGAACAAAAAGCATAACTTCATCAAAGTCACCTGTAAAAACATGTCACTATTTTACAAATTTAAATCGCTGTTTTACGACAAAGAAAAACAAAGGCTAAACAAGGGAGTTGAGTTCAACGGAACATTTACACAAATATATGAAGTCATGATTCCACCCATGTTGCGGTTTTTTCACATTCAAGATGTTTCCCCATCCGGTTGGGTTGAAATTCGCGATTATGATTTAGTTGAAGATGATGAAACGGAAACAAAAGTTGATATTGAGGTCAAAGCAAATTATAGAGATATCATAAGTTTGCCTGAAAAAGAAACCATTGTCCCCTATAAAATTTGTAGTTTTGATATTGAGGCTTCTAGTAGTCATGGCGATTTTCCAACAGCGATCAAAAACTACAAAAAGGTCGCCTATGATATTCTTGATTATATTCAATTGAATGGCGATGAAGTTTCTGAATACGGAATGGAAAAAATGTTATATTATCTACTGAAAAGCGTCTTTGGTTTTGCAGACGACATTTCCATCGACAATTGTTATGTGAAAAACAAAAAATATAAAGTGAAAGATTTCGAAAAAGATTTTAAACTGTTTATTCATGACCAAGTATCATTGAATGATGAAGACGCTAGCATTGTTGCAGGAAACACACTAGATGATTATATGGGCGCATTTGACGGTAACGACGAAACCGGAGGATATGAACAAGGCGAAGTTGACATTTGTGAAAATGATGGAGAAGTTAAATCACAAAGAAAATCTAAACTCAAAAATAAAAGCACAAATAAAGCCGGCATCGAATCTATTTTGAATGATTCAAATTATGACAATCAAACAAAAATGGGTTATTTGACCATTTCGTTGAATAAAAATTTCCCGCATCTTGAAGGAGATTACGTAACATTTATTGGTTCAACATTTGTGTCTTATGGAGACGAAAATAGTCATTTGAATAATTGTATTTGTTTGGGAGAAACAACAAATCATGACGAAACTACGCAAGTGATCGAGTGTTATGATACTGAAAGAGAGGTCTTGTTGGCTTGGACCGATCTGATCCAACAAGAAGACCCTGATATCATTGTTGGTTATAATATCTTTGGATTTGATTATCCGTTTATGTTTGATCGTGCACAAGAAAACAACTGCGTTGAAGAATTTATGAATTTGTCTAGGAAAAATGACACATTTTTAGAAGACGAAGAAATCAAATTGAGCCAAACAAAAATCGTGTTAGCCTCAGGTGCGTACGATTTAAAGTATCCGCCAATGGATGGGCGGCTTCAGATTGATGTGTTTACTTACATGCGAAAAGAATTTATTCTTCCATCTTACAAATTAGATTACGTTTCATCTTATTTGATCAGCGATAAAGTATCCAAATATGAAAACAATGACGACACTTACTGCTGTAGCGTCTACACGAAAAACACAAAAGGTATTAGTATGAACTGCTTTGTCCATTTTGAAATTCTGAACCATTCCAATGAGTTGTATCAAAATGGTAAGAAATTCAAAGTCATTGATATCAATGATAGCGGATTTGTTATGGAAGGACATTTGGAAAATATCGAAAACCAGACGATTCAGTGGGGTCTCGCGAAAGACGACGTCACGCCACAAGATATTTTCCGCATGACCAATGAAGGTCCAAATGAGAAGGGAGTTATTGCCAAATATTGTATTCAGGATTGCAATCTTGTACACCAAATTTTCCAAAAGATTGACATTATGACGACGTATATTGAGATGAGCAAGATTTGTTCAGTTCCAATCAGTTTCTTGATGTTGAGAGGACAAGGGGTTAAACTGACATCTTATGTGGCCAAAAAATGCCGCGAAAAAGATACATTAATGCCCTTAATTAGCATTGGCAATGCTTCTGACTTATATGAAGGTGCAATTGTATTAGAACCTAAAACCGGGCTTTATTTGGACAACCCTGTAGCCTGTGTAGATTATAGTTCACTGTATCCATCGTCCATTATTTCAGAAAATATATCACATGATTCAAAAGTATGGACAAAAACATATAATTTGAATCACACATTGCTTCATCAAACGGGTATTGTGGACAAAAATGGCAAATTCAAATATGATCATTTAGTCAATTATAAATATGTTGACATCAAATATGATACTTTTGCATTTAAACGGCTTGGTGGAACAAGTAGCAAACTATCAAAAGTATTGACCGGTTATAAAATCTGTCGATATGCTCAGTTTCCTGATCATGGAAGAGCTATTTTACCATCCATTTTACAAGAGCTTCTTTCCGCTCGTAAGGCAACCAAAAAACAAATGGGTAAAGAAAGCGATCCATTCATGAAAAATATTTTAGATAAACGTCAGCTTTCCATCAAAGTGACTGCGAATAGTTTGTATGGTCAATGTGGCGCAAAAACTAGCACATTCTATGAGATGGATATTGCTGCGTCAACCACGGCGACTGGGCGAAAATTATTGATTTATGCAAAAGATATGATCGAAAGTGTTTATAATAATATCAATATTGACACCAAATATGGTAATATGAAAATCAATGCTGAGTATATTTATGGCGATTCTGTTGCGAACTATACACCTATCTATATAAATGTGAATGGGATTTTGGAAATCATTCAGATTGATGAACTTGGTAAAAAATACGGAAAAAATAACTGGAAACAATGTGTAGAGCCAGGTAAACAAACAAAAGAATATATTGATCTGACAGATAAGAATATATATACATGGACGGAAAATTCATGGACTCATTTGAAAACAATTATTCGACATAAGTTAGCAAGTGAAAAGAAAATGATGAGAATTTTAACACACACTGGGTGTGTCGATGTCACGGACGACCATTCTCTTATTAGAAGCAATGGTGTTGAAATTTCACCAAAAGAATGTGCGGTTGGTACAGAATTGTTGCATCATCCGTGTGTAACTGATAATGTAAATGAGACAAATATATCACTAAACAAAGCTAAAATCTATGGATTCTTCTTTGGCGATGGTTCTTGTGGGAGTTACGAATGCAAGTCGGGCAAAAAAAGTTCATGGGCATTGAATAATAAATCATTAGAATTGCTGAACAAGTATCAAAAGCTGTGCGAAGAAGAATATCCACAATGTACATGGAAAATATACGATACACTAGAAAGTTCTGGTGTTTACAAATTATGCTTCAATATGAGTGGGTACGGTGCGAAAGTTAAATTTATCAATGAATATCGCTCTGTGTCATATCACAACAATTGTAAAATTATTCCAAATAAAATATTGAATGATAGTGCTGAAATAAAAGAAGCATTTCTTGAGGGTTTGTATGACGCTGATGGCGATAAAAGTAATACTAACCGAATTGATCAAAAAAATCAATTAAGTTGTGCGCAAATCACCTATTTACTTCAAAATCTCGGTTATAATGTTTCTTTGAATTCGCGTCAAGACAAAGAAAATATTTATCGTATGAATTTCACTGGAAATGCGCAAAGATACAACCCAAATAAAATTAAAAAAATTATGAGTTTGGAAGATTACGACGACTATGTGTATGATTTGACAACTGACAATCATCATTTTGCCGCTGGAATCGGAAATATGATTGTTCATAATACGGATTCAGTATTCTTCACCTTCAACTTGAAGGACCCAAACACAAACAAAGATGTCCGCGGTCAAAAAGCATTAGAAGTCACAATCGATTTGGCGAAAGAAGCAGGTGAACTTGCAACCAAATTTCTAAAAGCCCCACATGATTTGGAATATGAAAAAACATTCATGCCGTTTTGTTTGATTTCAAAGAAAAGATATGTTGGCATGCTTTACGAAGAAGATCCGCATAAATGTAAACGTAAATCAATGGGAATTGTATTGAAACGGCGCGATAATGCTCCGATTGTAAAAGACGTTTATGGCGGCATTATTGATATCCTAATGAAAGAGAAAAATATCAATAAATCAATTGACTTCCTGAACAATATGTTGAGTCAAATTGTGAATGAAGAAATCGGGATGGACAAACTGATTATTAGCAAATCTTTGCGCTCATTTTATAAATGCCCTCAACAGATTGCACATAAAGTGCTTGCCGATCGCATTGGTGTTCGTGAACCAGGCAACAAACCGCGTGCCGGAGATCGTATTCCATATGTGTATATTTATTCCAAAAACAAAAAGGAATTACAGGGGAATAAAATTGAGCATCCACTCTATATCAATGAGAAAAAACTGAAGATTGATTATGGATTTTATATAACAAATCAAATTATGAAACCTGTTATACAAATATATTCGCTGGTTTTGTTTGATATGCCACAATTTCAGAAAAAGACTAAAATGTTCAAACAAAAAATTAAAACATTGATGGAAAACTCAACAGATCAAGAAAAAACACTGAGAAAGATTCAAAGTCTCAAGGACAAGGAGGTTGAATCATTATTGTTCAAAAAGTATATAACTATTAATAACAATAAAGCACAAAACAACCGGATGATTACTGATTTCTTTGGGTGATTATTTTAGTTAAGTTTTGAAGATAAATACCAATGAATCGCACTACAAAATGACAAAGAACTTGCACGATGTATAAAATACTCTTCTAATGGAAATAATAATGGATATAATATTAATATAATCAACCCTAATTTAGAATTCAATGTTACATAATGATTCGGAAGTAATAAAAACCACAAACTTAACAATATAATATAGCTAAAAATCCATTTTTTATTTAATTTCAACAAAACTCCATTTTTAAATTTGAAATCTTCAAACACAAATGTCAATAACAAATATAATAAAATAAAAAATGAAAAAAAACCCTTTTTATTTATACTATATTGAACAATCAATAATATGGCTATATTTAAATATAGCATTATTGGCAGTATTATCTGGTCAATAGTTTTATTAGAAACATTTAATATCAGAAATGAAGAAATATGTATTAATATTATCTTATATAGCCAATATATTTGCTTATAAACAGAAATATTAGTAATTATTGTAATAAAAATTGCTATCAAATTTAAAATTACATAAATTAATCTGTACATTTATATATTTACTCCATATTATCTAATACCAGCGAGTTGCTAGCTAAATTAAGGCGGCATAGTTTGTTAATTTTGTTTGCCAATTATCTTCAAATTTAGTCCTTGTTGACCCCTAATTTAAAATTCAATATTACATAATGATTAGGAAGTAATAAAACCCACAAACTTAACAATATATAACAAGGGACTCATTCAAAAAAATTGATTCTATTGAGACTGATATAATAAGTAGTATACACATCAGCATCATGGCAGAAATTCAGCATACGACAAACGATTTGAACAAATTTACAGTTTCAAGAAAAGGAGATAAGGTCGAACAAGATTTAACCACATGGCTACATGAACATGGGGTTGATACATCAGAGTGGGGAACTGGCACGCGCAAAACAGTTCAAAATTTACTGGAGGAGGTGGAAAATAAAGAGTGTACACTTATATACGAAAATCAAAAGGCTGTCCGTTGTGTTGAAGTAGCAAAAGTGCTAATAAAAAGAGAGGGTTCCTCACAAATTCTGATTGAGACAAAAGAAATAAAACCAGACGGAAAAGAAAAAAAACGCAACTCGCCAATGAGCGAAAAAATGAAAGCAGGTGAAAGTCCAATAGATGTCGGAATACGTGGAGTGAAAGAAGAGGTTGGTATGGATTGTTTTATCAAACCAGGATCTGAAATAAATACAATCGTAGAAGATGAAACTTCGGCATCATATCCTAGTCTTTTAGGAAGGTATACAGTACATGTAATGACAATGATCATCAAGGATATTCCTGATCATGCGTTCAATACAATTGAGATATCTTCTATCGGAGAACGTACACACTGTTGGAAATGGGTAGAGGAAAATGAAGTCAAGGTAGGCAAAGGTGCAAAACCACAGGCTTAAAACTATGCTGTATTATTTCAAAAATGAAATATTTATCAAAAAACTAAATTTCTATAAATCAATCTGTATATTTATATATTTACTCCAGATTATCTAAATACCAGCGAGTTGCTAAATAAGGCGGCATAGTTTGTTGATTTTGATCGCCAATCATCTTCAAATTTGGTCCTTGCTGTATAATTTCTTGTATTTTCATGTTTCCAATTGCATGATCAAAATAACGGAGGGAAGACACAAATCCACTCATTCCATTTGCATCATCTCCTACAAATATATCTCCATAGTTTTGTTTGATTACTTGTGATAAATTGTCACGTACAGACAGTACTCCATTAACATATATATCAATTGTTCTATTTTGAATACGAATAATAACATTTATCCATTTTTGGATAGGAATATTTTTAATCACTATTTTTTTAATATTTCCTGAAGTATTTAAATCTTCGCCGCTATTAAATGTTGTCATTACAACAGTAATGGCGTTTGTATTTGAGGTTGATCCATCATATAAATATAATCCTGGCGAATTCATTGCAAATGCTTCACCTGTTTCACTATTTCCGCCTTTGGAGAAAATCCTTTTTGGGTTCACGTTATTTCCTGAAGAAGCATTATCAATGAATAACCATGTACTCCAGGTGAATTCCATGCCTTGATTTTCATTAACAGACCGTAAAATAGGTTTAGAGTTTGCAAGGGACGGATTTACTTGATATTTCGTCAATAAATTTGTTGCTAGCATTCCATTGACAACAATTGGATTTTTGTTTGGCATAGTAAATAAAGAAATGATGTAAACGCCGACACGAATCAGAAGTCCAAATACTATGATTATAAACAGAATAAAAATAAATTTTGAGACGGTACTATTTTTTTCCGTAAAGTCTTGTGCGAACATTGTAAATCTGCTGCTACCACGGGTTGCAGACTTATATATTTGAGATTTCTCCGAACTCTTTTTAATAGAGTTTGAAACTTTTTGTGCTTCAAATGAAAATGTATTTGATGTTTTTTTACCAATATCTTTTGCTGTATTAAAAGTATTTTTAGCAAACTGAAAACTCTTATTTGTTGTCTCTTTAATTTTGTTTGTCAAAGGCTTGTTTTCGGTTTTCATAAATGGATTGTTCATCGTTGAATATTATATATATAATATAATAATATTATTCGTATAATACAAAAATCCAGTTAATAATTAATGTTCTAAAATACATAATACTTTTTCTTTTCTACTTGATCCTCGTAAAATGAAACCGATAAATTATATTTATTAAGCGCACTTTCGAACGCATCGCCGAATCCACTTCTATAAATTGACCACGCTTTGGCGGGTGTAATAAAATACGGAAAGTATTGAACTTTGGAAACAAAGCCACCAAAACCACCAGATGGTGTAATCAAAATGTCATCCGCGTAACCATTTCCATTTATGATAACATTATCAAATGGTTTAGATTTTACCAATTTACCATTAATATAAACATCTAATGTACGATTGTTAAATGTTACGAGTATGTTTACCCATTTTTGAATATTGATGTTATCAATTACTATATCTTCCAATGTTGAAGCTTGGGGACAATCAACGCCAGTAGAAATCCCGCCCGCGAATATCTTACCGTCTGAGCAATTTAAAGTATCTGAATTTGAGTATGAAGTATATCCATTGTTATCTAATTCAAATTTTAATTGTTCTTGTGTGTAATCAGTTACATCATAAACATTTACCGATACGATGAGATCATTTTTATATGAATCTAATGTTATTTTGGGGAAATAGTTATTATCGGACGAAATGATAGTTTTTTCTTCCCCATACTTGTAATTCCAATTATCAATGTAAATCCACGTACTCAACCCAATTGGTCCATCACTTATTTTGAGTTCTTCTCCTTTGATTGTGTATTCATTTTTGGCATTTTGAGGAGAAGATATAACTTCATTATTGTCTTTAAAAACGGGAAGTTTCATAAACAAATACACGCCCACAACAAGACAAAATACAATCAAAATCAATTTCATTCTCCCTTGTAGGCTGTTTGTAAACAATAAATACACACCCACTACCAATAAAAGTAGAAGCATCATCTGTATTAAAAAAGACAACTTCATTAATATATACTATATAATTATAATTTATAAAAATTACGGTAAAAAACTATTTACACATCACAAGGAATCTTTTTAGTTTTATAAATTTCACCTATATTTAACAAATTTAAAGGTTTGTCGTAATATTTTATGTTGCAAATCCCACAATTGTATAGAGGTTCGCGGTCGCTTCCAAATTTCAAGAACGCATTCTCAATGTACGGAGATACGTTGGTCTTGGAGAGGACAAGATTATTGTTTATAAAAACATCAAGTGTGCCGTAATTATAGTTTACAACAAAATGATTCCATCGCTGAAATAATATCTCTTTTGTCTTGTATACTAAATTCTCGACGCATCTATTATTTTCATTTTCACAATTTTCAATAGTTATTTTTAGTTCACTGGTATCGTAATCGTAAAATATTTTTGGAGAATTAGAGTATGTCATTATAAAGCCTCGTTTATTTTGCGACGTTTGTATTCTGTGTATATGTGGATCAAAATATACCCAGAATGAAAGCCCATAATGATAATTGTAATCTTGAATATGGTTTGTGCGATTAATTAAATGTACCAAACTGCTGGACTCTTGATGAATAAAATCGTTTTTCATTTTATTGTACTCACTTATTTTGTTCAGTAATTCATAATATTTATCTTCTTGCCTTAATGACAATATATATTTTTTGAAGTTTTTTACACTTTTAAAGTCGTCAATTGTCAGTCTATTTTTTTTTATTTCTTGTTCTAATAGCGATTTTTCGGCTTTGCTCCATTGATCTATTTCATCGTCGTACATGATGTTTTTATCCAATAGATGAATTTCTTTATCAAACCCCTCTATTGTTCGTGTCTTGTCCAAGTCAGGGATTGAAGAACTATTTTTTTCTAAATACGATTTGAAGTCGTTATTTTTCCGTAGTAGATTGCGTTTGATAAACGGCTTTGACTGGATAATTTTGTCTTTCAGTTGTTTTTGGGTAAGATATATGATTTGATGTTCAAGAGATTTTGATTTTTGAACGAATGTTATTCCTTTTGTACTTTTCAAGAGTTCTTTCACAATTGGCAAAATATATAATAATAAGATTGCCAACGATATTAAAACAGTTATCATATAAGAAGTCCTGGGTAGTCCAGAAATATACTTTTTAATCCATTCCATGAAATCAACAATCAAGCAAGGTATTAAGAATAACATATTTTTAAGTATGGTGAACAAACTCTCCTTTATGTCGCTAACATCATCATTGAAAGATTCGTTTGCTTCTCTATCATAACTTGTTCGTAATGTTAAGAATAGCAATACGATTAGAAACGCTATGCTAATGCTTGATGTTGTGCTATTATAGACAATAAATTTAGAAACATGAAACAATAATGAAAATAGCAAACATAAAGCAAATAGGTAACCTATATTGTAGAGGGTCTTGTAAAACACTTTTATATTGGCGGTATTATTTGGGGGGTCAAGTTTCAGCAAAATGATAGTCAAACAAGAGAAAAATGTTAACACGGTAAGAATAATTGTCAAAATTGGAAAATTATGAACTATATTGAACAATCTGAAAGTATACAAATAATATATGCTTGGAAATAAAATAAAAAATACAATGAATACAACAGTAAGCAATGTATTATTGACAACTGATTTTTTTAATAAGACGAGGACATTCTTTAAAAAAGTAAATATTCTCCCTATTTTATTCCCAAAATGAGATGGTGGCGCGGGAACTGTAACCATAATTATAAATACAATTTATTATATTTTTGATATATATTAAAAATTCTCAAAGGATGTTTTCTGACCATGGCATTCGCGACATAAGGCTTCCAAATTAGATACTTCATTCGTTCCGCCGTGCTCCAGACGAACTTTGTGATCCACCTCAAATGTATGATTCAATTTTTGGTTACATTTGTTACATGTCCAATTTTGTTGAGAAGCAACATATTTTTTCTTTGTTTCGCTCACACTGCGTTTTGTTCCCTTAGAACCAGATGATTCTATTTTTCTAATTGAGGACTGTTGTTTGGAATCATTTGTTCCATGCGAATTTGAGGAAAGAAATGGCGTGATTATGTCTTTTGATTGTCTATCGATTGGCATGACTTGGATGAATTCCTGAAGCGTTTTCATATTATCATAACTCATTTTTGGTGATTTGTTAACAACGGAAAGTGCTCCGAAACCCATAATAATGACAATCATTATTTTATAATATTTTTTGTATTTTTTCAATTTAGATAGTATGTTACTCTCATAATGAATGTTATAAATGACTAATGCACAAATTATAATTATCCATAGTTTAATACTCATTATATAATTACGGATATAATCTTTTTGAAATAATGTAATACACGCAAAGGATACCGATGAATAAAATAGAAAATATAAAACTATGAATATGATTCTGTTTCATTTTTTTCATATAATATTTATCACTTGTCAACTTGAATAATATGCTGTCATAAAAATCTTGGAAACTTTTGTATGGATATTTTAGATTTAAACAAAAATCTTTGTAAATGTTAAAGCATAGGTGCTTCATATTTTCGTTAGAATCAATGTACGCCGTTATATTATTTTTCTGTATCACTTTGTAAAGTATATTTTGAACATTTTGATCAAAAAAGAAAAATGGCATACTATGAAACAATTCAACAATTTTTTTTTGGTTTGATTTATTAGCTACATAATAAAAGCCAAGTTGGGACAAATAATGTTCAATAAACTCGCAAACAAAATATTTATTGATTTTTATATTCATGAGTGGGTAGGTAAAGTATATATTAATATTATAAATTAAACATATAGTTATAGCATTTTGTATCTATTGCGCAAAAAGTATGAATGAATACGAGAACAGAAAAAAATGGAAAAGAAAAACTGTTTGTAACAACTGTGGCATGCAAGGTCATTTATTTTTTTCATGTAAAAGACCAATTATGAGTTTTGGGATCATTTGTTTTAGATATAATCCTAAGAGTAAACGAAACGAATATTTACTTGTGAGAAGAAAAGATACTCTTGGTTATGTCGATTTTTTGAGAGGCAAGTTTAATATTCATAACGATTTTCATATCAAACAGTTGATAGCTGAGATGACTCATTATGAAATCATTGGAATATTAAACAACAATTATTCTCAGTTGTGGTCAAATCTTTGGAATAAAAAAAATGAAAATTTTGATTCCAAAATAAATGAAAAGTTCAATTACATTAAAAATCAAAAGAAATATTTATTTCCTCAGACCGTAAAATGGAACGAACCTGAGTGGGGATTTCCAAAAGGACGACGTAATGGAAAAGAGAATGATTATGAATGTTCAATTCGTGAGTTTGAAGAAGAAACCGGATACTCTTCTGACAATTTAATCATGATAAAGAATGTTGGATTTGTTGAAGAAATATTCACAGGCTCAAACGCAAAATCATATAAACACAAGTATTATATCTGTAAAATGGATTATACTAATACCCTGTGTGAAAATAACTTTCAAAAGGAAGAAATCAGTGATCTAAAGTGGTTTTCATACGATGAATGTAATTTTAAAATTAGAAACTATAATTATGAGAAACTGAATATACTAAAAAATGTAGATTTATTGATAAATAATAACTTGTATATATAAATATCAATGAGTGATTTAGTTTCACCCAATATTTCTATCAAATATAAATATCCTCATTTTGGTGACATTGAATTTCAAAAAAAAATAGCATTGAAACAGGAATTCAAATATCCATACACAGTTCCAAATGGACAAATTTCAAACAACGAATTATGTCAACACAAAGAGTTTGTGCTTTCTCCACACCAAGAATTTATTAAAAATTTTATTCATCCAAGCACTCCATATAATGGTATTCTGTTATATCACGGAATGGGAACCGGAAAAACATGTACGGCAATTGGTGTAACAGAACAGTTCCGTCATGTTCACAAATATGATCAAAATTTTAACAAAATTTGGGTTATTGCCAGTACCAATGTCCAAGAAAATTTTAAACTGCAACTATTTAATAAAGATAAGTTAGAAAAAATAAATGGAATATGGAATTTGGATAGTTGTGTTGGACCTGCACTATTGCAAGAGTTACAAAATTACGACCTTCAAAATATGGACAAACACATGATCGCAGAAAAAATTAATGATAATATTCAGAAACATTATGCGTTTAATGGTTACGTAGAATTTGCTAATAAAATTGGAGGCATTTTAAGAAATATTAAAGTGACAGATGGGAAAAAAAGACATAGAATTGTTAAGGAAAAACTTAATACACAATTTGGTAATTGTTTACTGGTCATTGATGAGGCTCACAATGTGAGAGATATATCTGAAGGAGGAAAGAAATCTTCTAGAAAGAAGGTCACTTCTGCAATCAAATTGCTCACTACTTATGTTAAAAAAAATAAAATACTTTTGTTGTCCGGTACGCCCATGTACAACGATTCACGAGAGATTATTTTCTTATTGAATATTCTACGACGTAATGATGGGCTATCAGAAATAAAATTAAATGAAGTATTTGATAAAAATGGTGATTTGTTAATAAATGAAGAAGGCGAAGCCATTGGGGAAAAAAAATTAGCTATTGAAGCGAATGGATATATCTCTTTTGTTCGTGGAGAAAATCCTTATATCTTTCCGTTTAAAATATATCCTTCAGATTATAACAGCAAGTATAGTACATTGAGAAAAGACTTTGTTTATCCTGACAAACAATATAATGGGGACGACATACCAAAAACTCATCACTTTTTGGATTTATACATGACAAAAATGAGTGAGAAACAACTTAAAGTGTATAACTTTTTCACTAAAAAAAAAAATGAAAAGCCAAGTAATGGAGATATGAATGGTGATGAAAATATGATTGGCAATGAAGCAGGAGAAAATTACATGTATACAGAACTTCATAACTCAATATATGCTTTAAATATCACTTATCCCACAAATAAACCAGACGAATACTTGATTGGTAAAAATGGATTAGATTCAGTTGTTGTCAAAGACGAGCATTCCAAGAAGTTCAAATATAGAAATAAAGACAAAAACATTTTTGATGAGGATAAAATAGGAGATTATAGCGCTAAAATAAAATCAATTTTAGAAATTATTAAGCAATCGAAAGGTATTATACTGATTTATTCGCAATTCAAAGATGCCGGACTAGTACCACTTGCATTGGCACTTGAAGAGTTAGGGATGACCCGTTTGAATCCGCAAGATAATTTATTTTCAAAATCTGCTAGACAAAATAAGAAAAAAACATTCCCCAAAAAATATACCATGATTACTGGAGATGTGAACCATAGCCGAAATAACTATCGAGATATTAAAATAATAAATAAAGCAGAAAATGTTGATGGGGATTTGTGTAAGGTTGTTTTAATTACACAGGCTGGAAGTGAAGGAATTGATTTTAAAAATCTTCGCCAAGTACATATTCTTGAACCTTGGTGGAATCTGAATCGTATGGACCAAATTGTTGGTCGCGCGATCCGTAATTGTAGTCATAAAGATTTGGATATTAAGAATCGGAATTGTCAAATTTTCTTACATGGAACCTATATAGACGCAGAAACAGAGTCAGTTGATATGATGGTTTATAGGAAGTGTGAAGAAAAGGCACGGAAAATAGGTAAAGTGCAAAGCATATTGAAGTCCGTAAGTGTAGATTGTATCATTAATGAAAATCAAAAGGACTTTGCAAAGTTAGAGGAGGAATTAGTAATAGAATTATCAACCAATGATAAAATTCATAAAAAATTCTCTGTTAGGGACAAACCATATTCACTTGTATGCGATTATCAAAAAAATTGCGAATACAAATGTCAAAATGATTCTTTAACTGGAATGGAACCTCACGACAAAACTACATTTGCGTATCATCACTCTTTGAAACATCAGTTGATTAGACAAATTAAAAAGTTATTTCTGAAAAGACATGTATATAAGTTCGAAGAAATTGTAAAAGAGTGTGGTATGGAAGAAAAAGACATTGACACATACAGTGCGTTGACGTATCTAGTGAACAATCAAGCAGAGATTATTTTAGATAAATTTGGCAAAAAAGGGAGGATTATCAATGCGAAAAATTTATATGTATTTCAGCCAATAGAGCTAAATGATTCTTATAGTTCTTTATACGACAAGATGAGACCGTTAAAACACAAACCACTTCGTATAAATGTGTCCAAACATCACACAAAAACGAGTAAAAACGACGAAGTTGTGGTTACTAGAACAAATGGTCTCAGTTCAAAAGTGGACATGAATAGTTCAATCGCCGTATCAGGACGAACATTCGAAAAGATAGTCAATAACTTTGAGATTGGAATGAAAATTAATGGTATTTTGAAAGACAAAAATAAAGACTTTTACACAAACTATGCATTGATTGTGAACAAATTAAAAGAACTTAGTCCTAAAATAAAAATCAGTAAAAAACAAAAACAAAAATGGTTAGTTGAACATATATTAGAATCTATACCATTCAAATATGAATTAGCACTAGTAAATTATCTATTTCAAGACAAAACAGAAACTGAACTTATGACAATGTGTAAGAATTATTATGAGAAAAATTTTATATTCAAATTCATGGAAGGCCAAATTTTATTTTTGATTGATTTAGCAGATAAAAAATCTGACTCTGGCGACAAAGCACACTTATATGACAGCCATATAAAACTTTATTACAAACCCAAGGAAGAAACCAAATTTAAACCATTGACACAAAGTCAAAAGAAAGAGGGCCAGGGGGAAATCATACGCATATTAAAATCTGTGAAATTAGACAAGAGTAATTTTGGAAAATATATAGTTTTTAGTGGTTATTACGAAAAAGACAAGAATAATCCAAACCAACTTAAAATTAAAAAAGTGGAAGATATGCATAAAAGTAAAAAAAATAAAGGAAGAGTATTCAAAAATGAAATACCGAAAGATATGTACCCAGTTTTGAATAGTATAATTGGCGAGGAACTAATAGTTCCCAGGATATTCATAAAAGAACAATTAGCAGTAGTTTTGGAGATAGTTAGCAAATATTTTTCAAAAAAAGACAATATTGTCTTTATAAATAAACTTCAAAATGCCGAGAACAATGTGAAAGAGTTGTGAAAGGATTGAGAAATAGGAATAAAATTGATTTAATTTGTATATGGTTAATATATTAAGAAGAGACCTCGCACAATGAAATCTATAAGTTTGGAAAATCAACCAATATATACGAAACAACTTGTTAATAAAAAAATAAATGTTCCTTTTGCGAAGTTGAGCGAGTCAGTAGAAAAAATATTTAAAGATTATGCTGATAAATTCATAGTTGGAAAGTGTTCAAAAGAAGGATATATTTCGTCAAATTATGTAAAAGTTATTGAGTACAGTGCTCCTAAGTGTGTATCTCATAATGTTATATATGATGTAATGTATGAGTTCAATGTTTACAATCCTTATGAAGGGCAAGAATTATTTGCAAAAGTTTCAAATATTACAAAAATTGGGATTAAAGCTGTGATTTCATCTGACAATAGAAACAATCCAATAACAGTATTTGCGAGTCGCTTACACAATGAAGATATTATAATGAAAGATGACAGTATAGAGTTTGCACAAGAAATGGATTCTTCAAAACATATCTACGGTGAAAACGATATTATCAAAATTCAAGTCATTGGACATCGCTTTGAAATAAATGATTCCTCAATTTATATATTAGGAAGAATCATAGAAAATACAAGTAAATGAGAAAAATATAAAAAGAGAAAAAGCAAAATGGCAGTAAAGAATTAAAATAATTTTATATTCAACATAAACATTACAATACAGATAAACATTAGTAATAAACAAAGATTAAAAAATGAACAAAGAAAAACTTAAATTGTTATGTGAAACAATTGAGAAAATGCATCAAAAGGAACACGTGGAAATTTTGAAAATCATTAAAAATTCATCATCAAATATACAAATCACTGAAAATAGTAATGGTTGTTTTATAAATATGGATACACTTGACGCCGAGACAGTTGACAAGATTGACAAGTATGTCATTTTTCTAAAACAAAAAGAGAAAGAACTGCATGAACAAGAAATAACAAAAAATATTTTAATTGATTCATTAAATGACCTACGTAAATAATGTAAAGAAACATGACATAACATATTATCAACGATAATGTCCAAACTAGAAAATCAAACATCATTATCTCATTATTATCTTCATTTCGCAAAAGGAAATAAAAGAGAAAATTGCATGTCAATAAAACGATTCAAAAATAAAAATAAAACAGAATTAAATAACAATTATGATAAGTTGTTTTTTAATTTTTTGCTGATTGTTAGAATAGATCTGTTAACACCGGATTACAACAAAAACACAGAATTAAAATTTAAATATGAGTTTGCACACAAGATGGAGAATATGAAATTTAAAAAAATAGAAAATGTGATAAACAATTTGTGCTATGATGACAACATAAATTTAAAGACTTTATCGGCATTATGTGTTCTTTTTTACAAAACAATGATTTATTCATGCAATAATATATTTATAATGTTGAATCAATGTGACGACTCGCCACTTTTGTATTTAGTAAAAAAGGATTTGTCTATCACTTGTGTAAAAAAGGATACATTGAAACAATTAAATGAGAGTGGATTCGAAATAAATAATATAGACAAACCATTTTACAGTATTACTTATTATAAAGTAAATGATTTGAAAACTATTTGTTCTCAAATTGGATTAAATGTAGATGGGAAAAAAAAAGATTTTTATGAGAAAATGGTCCAACATGTATCTAATGCTATTTTTTAATGAAGATTGATATTTATCAGAAAAAATTGATTAGAAATAAATGTATATAGACTATATACTAGAAATGTCTAAAAAAAAGCAGACAACACATTCTTTGTCAAATTTACTAGATGTTTACAATGAAGCATTGGTAAAAAATAAGTTGTCAAAACAAAATAATATCGAATTTGAAGTACGTTTCAAACAAACACAATCTTCAAATTTTGATAAAATTTATGATGAACTCATTATGAGAGGATTTAAAGTTGAATTCAGTGGATATTTGTTGCGCATCGGTGTTACATACCAAAACGAACAAATCGGTGAAAAACAAAAAAATCTGTCAAATATCCGCGTTGAGTTAGACAATATGAATCACATTCAAGAACTTTGTACCAAAAACACACTTAATTCAAATGCTCGTTTCGTATCAAAACGACATGTTGACGAAAAACATAATAGTCCCTATATGATCTACGATTATAACTTGAGAGTATCTATTCAAAATGAGATTGAACGAATGCCACAATCATCTGACCATGTATTACATATTAAAAACCGGTGGGATAATAGTTACAAACAGTTTCGTTATATGTACAGGACATCGCTTGTACACGAAGATATGCCAAATATAAGAATAGATTTAAGTAAGGTACGAACAAATAGAGATAAAACGGTATATTTTATGGATAGCAACGTTTTAAACAGTCGTGAAATATATGAAGTAGAAGTTGAACTTACAAACATTCACAGGAGTTTTGACGCGGACAAAAAGGCGCAACTTCTTAAGCAATTGCAAAATTCAATAAAATTTATCTTGTCTTCTTTACAAGAGTCACCGTTTCCAGTAAAATATAGTGAGCTTGATAGAGTTTATGAAAATTACATGAAAACAATTGGAAAATGGAATGATAAGAAAATCAAATCAAAAAAGGGAGACCGAGATGGTAAATTATTGAAAAGTGGTAAAGATTTTATTGGACCATCTTCGTGTACTCTTCAGCCTATCAATTTTGTAAATGACGATATCATTGAAAATATTTGCGTGCAGCGCGATTCATTTTGTGTGACTGACAAAGCAGACGGTGAAAGAAAAATGTTATATATTGACCAAAATATGTCTTTATATTTTATAAATACCAATCTTGAAATACAGTTTACAGGTGCTAAGGTGAAAGGACTTAAAAACTATGAGAACACTATCATAGATGGTGAATATATTAGTGTCAATAAGTATGGGGAATCAATATCTTTATATGCGGCGTTTGATATATACTATTATGAAGGCAAAAATGTTAGAGAGAGACCATTCAAAGAATCTGGTCAAAGCAAAAAGGGGCGAAAAATAGAATATCGATATGATTTATTGAATAAAGTAATTCTCAACATTAATGAAAATATTGTTCATGTATCTGAAATGAATCGTGTTGAATTTTCTGTGAAATCATTCTTCTTCTCGCGGAAGGAAGATCCAAACTCACTATTTATTGCAAATGACAATTGTTTGAAGAGGTTGGAGAAATCCGAATACAATACAGATGGACTGATATTTACTCCCATGGAATTGGGCGTAACGCAGGAAAAAGGAGGCGATACCATCAAAAACAGCAAATATACTTGGGGTCAGAGCTTCAAATGGAAACCGCCCGAATTTAACACTATTGACTTTCTTGTATCAATAGAAAAGGACAATTTCAATAAAACAAAAACAAGACAAAAACTGATGAATGAAAATCTTGTGAATTATCATATTCTTAAATTAAATGTTGGCGTTGATAAAACAAACCATGGTTTAATTGGAAGTCAACAAAAGTTACTTAATGAAGATTTTGAACAAGTGAATTCTGGTAAAGAATACAATGAAAAATACGGTCCGGAATTGTTCTACCCCACAAACCCCTCAGACCCTTTGGCACATTTGTGTCATGTTACACTTCAATTGCATGAAGGAAAAATGAAAATGTTTACAGAGGAAAATCAAATTATTGAAGATGATACCATTGTAGAATTTAGATATGATACAAACGCAAGAGATAAAATGATTTCGTGGATTCCGTTACGCATACGAGACGATAAAACAAAAGAGTATAAGGCAAAAAAGAATAATTTTGGAAATGCTTATCATGTGGCAAACAGTAATTGGCATTCTATTCACAATCCAGTGACAGTTGATTTACTTACCGGTGTTACTAGAATTACTAAAGACAGTATTTTGGATGTAGAAAATGATGTTTATTACAACAACGGCAAAAAGACTAAACGAGAAATTTCACATACAATAAGACTGCGGTCATTTCATAACTTAGTCAAAGAAATCCTCATTCGGTATGCTTCGAATAAAAAAGAAAAGTCATCTCTCATTGATCTGGCGGTTGGTAAAGCAGGAGATTTGCACAAATGGTTGAACAATAACATCAGTGGTATTTTAGGGATTGATATTTCAGAAGACAATATTCATAATCCACATGACGGTGCGTGTAAAAGATATATTGAATTGTTTGCGCAGAAAAAGATGAGACGTGGACTCAAAGAGAATCCAATGTTTGGAATGTTTATTTCGGGCGACACAAGTAAAAGCATTGAAGATGGAAGTTTTGATATATATAACTCAGATAACAGTAATAATGTAGCGTCATCAAATTATATTTTAAAGTGTTTGATGGGTACGGTTGAAATGAATAATATCAAAGAAGACTATCTTAAAAATAATTACAATAGATTCAAGGATAAATTTGACATCTGTTCAATCCAGTTTGCGGTTCACTATATGTTCGAAGATAAAAAGAAACTCTACAACTTTGCCAAGAATGTATCTGATATGACACATATAGGGTCGTATTTCATAGGAACTTGCTATGATGGTAAAGCGGTTTATAAAAAATTGAAGGATATTGAATATAATAATAGTGTGGAACTATACAAAAATTCAGATAAAATTTGGAGTATTCGCAAAAAATATCAAGACGGGGACGATTCTTTTATGGAAGATAACGAATTGAGTTTGGGACGAAAAATATCTGTATTCCAAGAGTCAATTAACAAAGAATTTGATGAATATTTAGTTAACTTTGAATATTTTGAAAAGGTTATGAATGACCATGGATTCATACTTGATGATGGTTTTGCAATTGAAGATAAAAAAATGAGTCCGACTGAGTCTTTTGAAAATATATACAAGAATATGACCCATAATGGTATGAGAAATAATAAAATTAATATGACTGACGATGAAAAAACAATTTCGTTTTTAAACAAATGGTTTGTTTTCAAAAAAATTAACAATATGGTGAAATCTTACACATTTGATGAAGATGACAATCAGAAAAAAATACTGAGTATTGGCTTTCCAAAGAAAACCGCGGAAGCAGTTATTTTACAACAACTTTAGTTTGAATGATTTAAAGATTTAAGATTATTAATTATTATGACTGGATATATTATTAATGATTTCATTTTTTCTATAAATGAAAACGATATTTCTGTATGTTATGATGAATGTTTCACTCAGGAATTTATCATAAACATTAGCTTAAAAGATTATTTGACAGATATCAAAGCAGAAATAGATGGCGTTCAAAGTAAATGGGATATAGTAAAAAAGGTTACGAACAAATACGAGTATATAAACAGTTCCGTATCAATGGATGGTACAAAGTGTATCAATGCATCAGTATGTTCTCATAAACCAATATCTCGTTCTTACTTTAAAATGATTGAAATACTAAATAATTTTGACTTTAACTTTATGAAAAATAATAATATCAAAACATTTCACTTGGCTGAGGGACCAGGAGGTTTCATTGAGGCAATCGTCAGAATGAGAGAAAACAAAAAGGACGAGTATTACGGAATGACACTAATGGACAATGACACTGACATTCCAAAATGGAATAAAATTTCAAGTCTTATGAAAGATAATCATAATATTAAGTTAGTTTTTGGTCCAAAAAATGATGGCAATTTGTATTATGAACATAATCTAGAATTCATCAGTAGATATTATGGTAATTCAATGCATCTAATTACTGGCGATGGAGGATTCGATTACAGCATAGATTTTAATAGACAAGAAGAAAACTCTATAAATTTAATATTTTGTGAAATGGTATATGCGTTAATCATGCAAAAAATTGGCGGTAGTTTTGTTCTAAAAGTATTTGATATATTCCATCGAAATACGATTGAAATTTTATCTATATTATGTTACTTTTATGAAAAAGTGCATATTTATAAACCATTGACCAGTAGGGAAGCTAACTCTGAAAAATATATTGTTTGCATGAATTTTCAAAGTAAAAAAAATTATGATTCAATTATTAAACAATTAAAACATAATTTTCATTTGATGAAACGTCAAAAAATTGTGAAAATTTTGGACTACGAATTAAATAGTTTTTTCTTGAATAAAATACAAGAGGTTAACGCAATATATGGACAACAGCAAATTGAAAATATTTTATGCACAATAAATCATGTCCACGATTTTCAGAAGGAACGATTAAACAAAATGAAACAAAACAATATTGAGAAATGCAAGAAGTGGTGTCAGTTACACAATCAACCTATCAATTCTTCTTTTATTAATATTTTGAATTAAGCGCATACTGTTTTTTTATTTCGGATTGAGCTTATAATTTTTTTACAAGAACCAGAATTTTTTGTGGCGTCCCCTTTGATATAGTTCGAATAGTATCCTGTACCGGATTCTGTATCATAGAAATTATTTAAAGAAATAATCCCTTGTTTGTATGCTTTTTTGAGTGAATCATTGTTTTTATAAATAGCATCATTTTTCTTTCTCAAAATATTCGTAGAAGATGAAGTAGCGCCTTGAGTAGAAAATATTTTATTTGACGGTTTGTAGATTATAGGTTTGTTGCATGTACTTCCGTCTGCCGACGTTAGTGTTGAACATTTAGAACTGTTATAAGTACCGTCAACATTTTTACTTCCCAAACGCGCGTTGGCTTCATATGTTTTGCATTTAGATTTTAAATAAGATTGATAGTTACGGTGATATTTCGTACTCAAATTAGTGTTTGCCGAACGGCGGACGTTATTTGTTCCACCAACACATCTGTAATTGTTTATACCATCCTCTAAATAAACTTTAATTCCGTTGCATTCATTCAACAAGGTTACATTTTCTTTTAAAATGCGAACATTTTGAACAGAACAATCAATGTTGTCGGAATTGATTGAAATACTTGTTCCTGGCGCATCAATTTGTTGGATGCTTACTTGTTTACTAGACTTTGTTTCGTGGTATGGTAATAACTGTTTTCTCCAATGTTTTATTGGATTTGCTTTAAACGGTGTCCGATTTATTAACTTTAAATTATCATCACCGTTGTGAAATGGACGACTATTAGATGGAACCGCAATATCTGTAGAAGGTTCTTTCCATATATTATTTCTAAACTGGAAATTACTCATTATATATTATATATTATATAGATTATATATAATTTAATGAAGTTCATATTGTCACTATTTCTTATTATAATCCTTGTTTCTTTCTCATTTAAAGTGAAAAATAATGTTGAGAATTTGTGCGGAGACTATTCTCTGACCTACTCAAAAATAAGAGATATATTCACAAATTCTGATATATCAGATATTTCACAGGCATATAACGCGCATTATAAGAAAGATTTGGTTGTAAACTGCTGATATTTTAAAGTGTTCTAAAATAATTTCATTGTAACAACTTTCAATGATGGGTCTATAACTTTATTCTCGTTGGAATTATTATTATACATGTTGGCGTTGTTGATTAAATTATTATATTGAAAATTATTGCTATCTAATAAAAATTGGTATTGTGGTTGTAAAAAATTTGTCAAGTAATTATTGATAGATTTGTAATCTGTACTATATTTAATGTCTTTCAATGAGGTTTCAAAATGTGAAAAATTTTCCATATCTTTGGTATTAATTTTATTATCATAAATTTTTACGAATATTTCTTGTGATTGATTCTTTGAATATGCGCTTTTATTATATAAGAGTTCATAATTTTGTAGAGCAATATTTTTTAGATATTCAAGTTTCTCGTTCTTATCGTGTTGGTCCATTTTAAAATATTTTTTAAAAACAGATTCATAATAAATTCCATTGATTCCTTCAACAATACCAATATGATGAAAGTTAATGTAACATTGTCTAAGTTCATCACGATAATCGTGCAAACTGGTTTCATCAATAAATGAGATTGGAGGTATACCAAGCATGAGGTCTTTAAGTTTAAATTTATTTCCTTTTGCACCCTTTTTATAAAAAACACTATCTATCTGATCTATTTTTAAATTTTCATGTACTAATTGTAACGATATTAAGGTTGTCAAATAATATTGCTTGTCTGTCATTAAAGGGAAATGTAAATGTTTTTGTAACATTCCAAATACGTTGTTTATCAATGTAACAAATTGTTTAGATTTGTTTCCAGATAACAGTCCTTTGATGACCCCACCCCATACTTTGGAGGATGTATTTCTTAATGTGCAGTGTTTGCATACAAAGCATTTGTCATATAAATCTGGATCTTGTTCTCGTTCAAATTTTGTTTGTGTAATATGTGCGCTCATACATTTTATTTTATCACTTAAGCGCATATTTGGGTCATTGAACTTCCACGGAAAAACTACACTAATAACTTCGTTTTCTGCGGAAGAGGTAGTATCGCGGTTCATTCTAGGAACGGTTAATTTCTCATTCGCAAACAAATGTTCTATTGCTTTGATAACAATGGCCAACTTGAAGAGTGTCTTAGTTTTTATTTTTTCAATAAAAAATGATTTAATCATTAATTTTCTTTCTTTTTCGTCCTCTTCAGGATTTCCGACTATGGTTTCAATATTGTCATTTTGAGAAGTAGAAGGCACATCTACATGTTGCACGCGATTGACTGGTTGACTCGACATTTTGAAATTATCAATAGGTACATTTTTAATAAAAGGAATAAGTTTGTCTGAATATTTTTCAATTGTTTCGGGGAATTTGAATAACATTTTGGATATGATAGGATTCTTACTCTTGAAATCGTAAATGATTTTGTTAACGTGTTCCGGATTATTTTCTATTACTTTAAACAAATCTTCGTTGTGCGTTTTAATCTTCTCAAGAATGATACTCTTTATTTTTTCTTCATTACTTTGTGGTGTCATTGGGTTCTTTAAATCAGTGTCTTCTTTTACTAACTCATCCGGGTTTTCTGATTTTGCAGCATTTTGATTTCCTCCGCCAAATAGTTTCAAAAGTTCATTCTTTTTTTGAAGGGTCTCTGAAAGTATCAAGGGTTCGGGATATACTACATCACCATTACGCAGACTACAAAACACCTTTGTTTTTTTGTTTTTGCATGTATCGGGGTTCAATATATTTTTGTTATTTCCACCATGGTATTTCTTGGTCCTTCTGTTTTGTTTGATCTTGGTTTTATTGGAAATAAAATTAGAAATATTTGTTTTGTATTCATTTTTTAATTGTTTCTTCATATTTTTCGAAAGATACCTTCTCCATCCCAATTTTTCCGGATATTTTCTGGTTTTATTCTTTCCACCAACCATGATGTTTTTATTTGTAACATCGCGCGTTCGTCTCTTTCGATTACAGGGTTTTTTGAATTGTTTGTCTAATTTATATCCAATTGGATCATCTAAATAATTACAATTTTTGAACAAGCATTTAATTTTTTTTTTGCATATTCGTTCTGAAAATCCCATTTTCATGCATAAATCTTGTTTTGGTAAACTTTCTTCGAGTGTGCTTTCAGGTAGATTCACAATAAGCGAGGGATAGTATATAAGAGTTCCAACTAAACTATAGAGAGTGAATAATAGATAATCAAGTACTACTTGCGCTGGTGTAGGAGGGACAGTATTTAAAGCAATTGATGATAATGCAGCAGGGTTCATAGCAGCCGGATTCATATTTGCCATTTTTGCTAAATCGGCCGGATTTGTGGGAATGCTTGTGGGAATGCCTGCAGGGATACCAGGGATGTCGGATTTAACGCTCTTGGGCGGGTTTGATGAACTGTCCATTTGACTACTCATTCATTAATATATAATATTAATATATTAATAAATAAAATTCACCTTACTTCACCTCGGTGTATAAAAAATTGATTTTCAAAATAAATAACTTATTGTTCTACATAATCACTTCCAACATGCCAAGATACTCAATCTTCTGGAAAAGTACAATAACCGGTTATAAAGGAAAGGGCACTCACGCTTTTGAAAACAAATCTATAATTAATGAAATAATTAATGAAATGAATGAAAAATATCTAGATATTCAGCATTATTATAAGGAGGTTCCTTTAGATACTCCGCTAATGCAAATTCTATAAATTGAAATCATATAACTACTAAATTAACAGATTTATCCTCTTAATGCTTTAAGAAACGAATAAGAGCCATTGTGTTCATCTCCACCACCACTCTTATCATTGTATGTTAAATTTACAGCTTCTAAATGCTTGAATTGAGTATATAAGGACCCATCTGAAACATATTTAACGTTTCCACTTTTTAGACTCACTTGAAGTGGCGTAACACCGTGCGTGATGTTTCCACAATCTGTATTTGATACCGAATCGGCCATTTTGTGGTTCAAAACACTAGAGTTTGTGTCGTTGACTTGATTTGGACCACCGCAGCTCATATTTTTTCTGCTTAAAGGATCGCCCAAATTATAAGCACTGCGGAATGGACCACAACTTGATTTAACATTTGCTTCGGAAACATTGTTAGACTTGAATGCTTTTCTTAGTTTTCTACGGTTCAAAGCAACTTCGCCGCCAACAAGAGTGTTTCCATACCCACTTTCAAATTGTCCAGGTCTTCCGCCGCCAAGGCTGCTGACAGTAACATTAGGTTCGTATCCAGACATATTAATATAATAATATATTATTTTTTAATGGACTTTTCTTCATTATCTGTTAAACTTATGAGAATCAATCCAATACACACCAGAATTATTCCCAGCAAATTGATATAAGTTAATTTGTTTTTCATAATTAGATAATTTAATATAGAGTACACCACAATTGGAAGTGCATACAGGATTCCAAATGTCAAATATTTGTTGCGAGACTTTGATAGGCTATATAAAAATAAAAATGTAGCCACTGTTCCAAGTGTTGCCGCGATAAAAAGAATGAATAAATCTTTATAACTCACTTGTAGTTTTTTCACGGTATGCAAATTTTTGAACAAAAACAAAAATATTATTATTGAAACAAAAAAATAGACAAATTGCTTCAAGATAAAAATATCAAATATGTCATTATTCTTTACCAATAATGTGTCTAATATACCAGAACTTCCATAAAACGTCGCTGAGCATATACTGTAAATAACATCCATTATATATTGTTATATTTATCTTTTATTTTTCTATGGGTCAAATTAATGAAAATTCCAAAATTATTTCCAAACATTAAAAAAGAAAAAGAAAAAATATATGTTTTGAAAATTTCTGAAAGTTTAAAATGGTTGCTCCCCCCCCCTCCAAAAAAAAAATAAGTGAGTCAACATTTTTTGTTACTTTTGTAACAAATGGTAAGAAAATATAACTTTTTTTAAAAAATATTCTTACTATAAAAGATTGTAATATAACTTTTTTTTTGAAAAGTAACAAATTTGTTACTTTTGTAACAAAAAAGTAACAAAAAGTAACAAATTTTACAAATTAATGAAGTATGTTTAGTTACAATTGACATCATTTATGGTAATAAAAATAAAAAGTAACAAAAATATACAAAAAGTCAACAATTAGTCAACAATAGTCAACAATAGTCAACATTCGAGTCAACAAAAAGTCAACATTTTTTGTTACTTTTTGATATCCAACAAAACTCCGCGAACAACACTGAAATATATAATATTACAATAATATATGAGTAAATATTACTGTAAATGCTGTAAATATGACGCGAAAGTCAAAGGTAACTATATAAAGCATTTGAAAACGTTCAAACATAAAAAAATTGAGCAGATTCAATTGACTCAATCCCATAAAAAAATAGACTGTTCAAAAAAAAATGACAATTCTATATTTTCTTTCAATAATATTTGTAAGTATTGTAACAAAGAATTTACAACAAAGCAAGCCATGTATCGGCACATTAAATATACTTGTAGTCAAAATTCAGACGAATCTATTATTGAGTTATGCAGACTATTGAATGAAAAGGACAGAAGATTGATGGAACAAGGCAATCAAATCACTGCTTTATATGAGAAAATTGAGAAACTTTCAAATAAATTACAAATTACAAATATCAATAACGGAATTATTAACAATAATGTGAATATCGACTTGCTCAATTACGAACAAACCGATTATAGTCATCTTACAGAGACTGATTATGTAACGTGTATAAGAGACTGTAATTACTCAGTGAAATCGTTGATTGAGAAGGTACATTTTAATGAAAATAAACCAGAAAATATGAATATATATATTTCATCAATAAAAGGTAAATACGCAATGGTTTACAAAAATAATAAATGGCAAATTATTGACCGCATGGCACAAATAGATGATTTATATGATACGAATGAAATCATTTTGAGTTCATGGTACAAAGAATATAAAGTCAAATATCCGGAAATAATGCAAGATATGAAACGATATTTGCAAAATATTGAAGAAAATGATACAATAAATGAAGTAAAAAAAGAAATATTATTAATGTTATACAATAATCGTAATCAAGTATTGACTATAATGTAATAATCAGAATTGTTCATTTTACAAATGATTCAGGTTGTTAGTAATCTTGGGACAACATTCATAGTGATGAGCTCTTGAAATAACAGCTTACAACTATAAGGTATTTTTACACTTGAAAAGTCAAGTGAATTATTACAAACATTGCATTTATGAATATGTTTATCTTCATTATAGGGAACAATTAAACCACAAGAATTACAAATATGAACCGAGTATTTATCTGAAACATCATATATACGCTCTTTGGTAAAAGAGGATGTTCCGTGTGAAATCATACAATCTCGTTCCATTTCACCAAACCGTAAACCACCATCACGACTTCTGCCTTCTGCAGGTTGTCGTGTAAGATTCACCATTGGTCCAATACATCGGCTATGCTGTTTGTCAGAGACCATATGTTTAAGCCTTTGGTAAAACACCGGACCTATGAATACAGATGTTTCTATTTGTTCGCCAGTTTTTCCATCATATAATATTTCGTTACCTTTAGATTCGTAATTACATTTTTGTAGAGTTTCGCACAGTTTGTTTAAATTTAGATTGCCAAAACTAGTTCCATCCCCATAAAGCCCAAGTTCCAATAAGACTTTACCCAACAACGTCTCTTTCAATTGTGCAATTGTCATTCTTGACGGAATTGCATGCGGGTTTATAATTAAATCTGGTTTGAGCCCATCCTTTGTAAAAGGCATGTCGGACTCGTCTATTATATGTCCAATCGTACCCTTTTGTCCATGTCGGCTTGAAAATTTATCACCGATGTCTGGTACACGTCTAGCCCTAATGCGAACCTTACAAAATGTATATCCGTCTCCATTACGATTTACATAATTTTTATCAATATAACTTTCTTCATTTGTCTTGTATGACTTGCTATGATCTTCGTATTTGATGCTTTTATTATCATCATTTTTGTTGCTTTTAATTGTTGTCACCTTTCCCATAATTATATCTTTGTCTTCAATTAAAGAGTTTTCGTTCATCAGACCTTGAGTGTTTAGTTTGTCATAATTTCCAAATTTTATGTTTTTAGTATTCAAAATATTTGGTTTGATTCGTAACTCTTCTTCTCCATTGAGTTTTTTGTCTTCATCTTTTTCAGTATGATAAATAGTTGCATGGAACAAACCACGCTCAACTGAACCCCGATTAAATAAAATACTATCTTCCTGATTGAAACCACTGTGCGTCATAATTGCCACGATTACTTGATTACCAGATGATAACGTATTTATTTTTAGCATGTTCATGATTCTAGTCTCTACCAAAGGTTTCATAGGATAACTCAAGATGTATCCTGTTTTATCCATACGTTTGTTGAAATTGGACGCATAAATACCAATTGCTTGTTTGCCCATAGCACATTGATAAGTGTTTCTTGGAGATTGATTATGTTCCGGAAATGGAATACAAGACGCTAACACGCCAAATATAGTACTAGGATGAATTTCGCAATGAGTGTAATTGTATTTCTCATTTGTTAATTTGTTTTGATTCATACAAATCATGCTGAATTTTTGCTCTTCGTTATCAATATATTCTATAATCGACTCGTCTAATTTTGAGGAAAGAATCAAATCATTCCAACATAATGAGGTATTTTGAAGTTTTTCAAGATGTTCTCTGGTCAGAAGAATACTATTATTTTTTACTTTGTAAACTGGGCGCATTAAACGCCCTGCATCATTCGTTATATATATGGTTTTTTTTGAGCAATCAAATACCACACTTGTATATATATGGAGAATGCCTTTATATTTTAAGGTTTTAACATGATTATATAATTCAAGTGGATTTAAAACGACCCCAAGCCATCTACCATTCAATATCACCTTAACTTTGTCATAATAGTATTCAATGTCGTACTCAGTTGAATTAATAGATATAATTTTATCAATAACGTAGTCATAAATACAGTTACTATCACTATGTCCGCTAATACAAGTCATGTATGACAAATTCTTCACAACACCAACGGATTGACCTTCAGGAGTTTCAGCTGGACACAAGAACCCAAAACTACTTCCATGTAGTTTTCTTGGCTCTACTAGTTTACCACTTTTGTCTATTGGTGTATTGATGCGCCGAAGGTGACTCAAGGTAGAAGCATATGTCAAACGATTTAAAACTTGAGCCACGCCGACTTTATTTGAGTTGATTTGTTTAATACCAAAATCACCTGTTGACAATGCACGTTTAATACCGTTTTCTATGGTAGACGATTTTACAATCTTGTAAACATTTGTCAAATTAATGATGTTTGTATAATCTTCACTTGATTTCCAAGAACCATTATTTATTTCACGAATAACTAATTTTCGGATATCTTTGACAACTTTATTGAAATAGTTGCGAAATAAGTTATTCAATGAACATCCAGTCATCTCAATCCGTTTATTTTCGTAAGAGTCGCGATCATCCGGTTGAATATAACCAAGACGACAGTTAATAAGTTTATGAGTCATCAAGCCAAGCATGAATATTTTTTCTCTTTTTGTTTCACAATTAGGGAAAACATCATTATTTAATATTTCATTTGTAAAATTAATCTTTTTGGCTTCACCTTCTTCAACGGTCATATTGATCGGTGTATACAAAACAGAACTTTTTATAAACTGAATGCTATCTTCTTGTGTTTTGTATTTTTCACTGTCTTCGATGCAACCTTTGAGAAACATCAAGATATCTTTATTTTCTGGTTTCTCTATATCTAGTAAAATATATTTGCAAATTTCCTTATCTGAAACGATGCCAAACGCACGGAACAATACAAACAATGGTAAGGGCTTTTTAAGCTTGGGTATTTGGACGTATATTGGATAACCAAACCTTTCCTGTTTTGAAGAGATCATCATATACACTTGCTTTGGCGATATAACTTTCCAACTTGGAACACAACGAAGTTCTGAACTATATGACCATTTACTATTTTCCTTGTTTTTAAAAACGTATATTTTATTATCCGCAGCTTTTTCTTGTCCTAAGCAAGTTTTTTCAGAGCCATTAATAATAAAGTAACCGCCTGGATCCGATTGACATTCAGACGTCTTTCTGTTATTAAGAAAGTTATATTGGTTTAAAATGCAAATTGACGATTTTAACATAATTGGGATTTTTCCGAATTGAATTTTACTCAACTTTACTTGTTTTGTTTCTTCTGTCTCCAATTTTTCTCCTTTTCGAATAATATATTTGATATTCAAATCTAGAGTCATATTTGAATTGTATGTAAAGTTTCTTAATCGCGCGTCGTTCGGAAACATAAGTTTCGTTGCTCCGTTATTTTCGTGGATTTCAGGACGATATAATGCTATATTTTCAAAATTGATTATAATCTGCAATCTATACTTCTGGTGTTCTTTAATGTAATCATGAGGCGAACGTATAACAAGTGGATTGAACATTTCAATTGTCTTCTTCATTTGATTATTGATGAAATTATTATACGATTCTATTTGATGTTTAACCAGTTGGTGTAAATGTTTATTCTCAAAATAGCTGGTGATCAATGTCCATGAATCTTCTTGATCTGGTTGTATTTCTGGTGTTTTTGAATTACTCATAGCTCATGTATAATCAATACAAAGTATAATTATTAAATCAATTTTTTTCAAATAACGATAAATGGCGAAACAAAAATATATGATAAAGTAATATTATGGAAGATATTGATTTCAAAAAAATAAATATTGGTGAAAATTTTATGCAACATAAACAAAACAGAAAATCAAATAAATATTCACGAAATAAAACTGATAATATTTCTCAATTGAAGCCTTTGACAGTGAAAGAACTTTTGCTTCAGAAGTTGAAACAATATAAAAAAGACAAATCCCGCAAAAATCGTAAAGTGCCTCAAATAACAAAACCATTTGGACTAAATCCAATAGAAACCCCTTCGTTAAATGCAAGCTTTGAACAACGCGGGAAACGCACACATAAACAAAGAATTTACACACCAATTATGAATCGTAATTATAATGAGCCCGTCCAGCCAGAATATGGAAATTTGAAGAATGGTATAAAACCAACATATCGACAATATCAAAAAAATAAAACAATGCGTAAAGCCAACTCAGAATCGCGTATAAAAGTCGAAGTAGAAAAGAAAATGAATCTAGGAAGAAACAATACTCAAAAAAAGGTGGGTGTTTTCATCAAGAGTAATGATTTACGTAGAAAAGTTAACAATGAAAAGGTTGATATACAAAGGTCCAATATAAAGACCGTTAAAAATTATCTAAAAACTCAAAATCTTATAAAATTTGGTACACACGCGCCAAATGACTTGCTACGAGAAATATATTCATCATCAAAATTGTCCGGAGATGTATACAATATAAATGGAAAGTCGCTTGTTCACAATTACATGAACAATGAAATGTAATATACAATTTAATTAATAAAAATAAATAAATCAATTTAAACTTACTTTCGCATTTCTTAAAATACTCATACATGGAAATTGAAAACTTATTTATTCTAGATACAAAAATCACACAAAATATGGTTGTTTTCAAGTTCACATATACCGAAAAACCAATAACAGAACTTAGAATGTTAAAAACTATTGAGATGCTAAAAAATGTGTTGAACTCATTCCATAGAAACGAAATAAAAAATATATGTTTTGTTTTCGTTGTCAATTCAATTCAAATGCCGTCAAATATGAAATTATTCAAAGATTTTGCAGAAACGTTTCATTCATATTCTGATGTCATCAATAAAAAATTAAATTTTACTATTATTCAGTCAAACAATAAGATATTCAAAGTGTTCTTTTCACTATTCAAAGTGTACTATGAACCAATAAAACCTTTATATATGAGTGAAAGCGATGAAGTAACTAAAAAGTGTCTTGAAAGTAAAACTGAGAGAAGTAAAACTGAAATTTTTTCTAAAATAATTAATGAATAATGTAAAATATTAAATGAGTAATATATTACATTATATTTTGTCTACAACAAGGACAACTATTATTTTGTTCTAACCATATTTTAAGAGCATTTTTGTTAAATATGTGCCTACAGTTTTTGATCATCAAAATATGTTCTGTTGTAGAATCGAAGCGCTCTCTTGTAATGGGACACAAGTCATTCATAGGATTATCAATTAAATCAAAGTGAGTTATTTCATACAGGCGGTAGTTGTTTATATTGTATGACAAATCATTAATATTTGAAGACGTATCAATATTATTGATAATATACTTATTTTCTTCTGTAATAAGTAGTGTCTCGAACGACCCCCCAGGTGTATATACGTTTGTTGAATTGTTTAATGTGGTTGAACCTAAGCCTAACGTATCAAATGTAAAATAATAAATATTATTATCATTGTCATAATTATAATTCTGATCCAATATATTACTTGATGTTCTTGCGGCTGTAGCTCTTGTAGTAGTTGGTGTACTTGTACCAACATTCGGGACAGATGACGCATTTCTACGAGTATTCATAGTTTCTGTATTGTTTTGTTGATTACGACGACGATTTCGCATTCTTCGAGTATGCGACTCTGAATCTTCATTGAAAATACTTTCAAATAAGGAACTAGTTATATTACTTGTTCTACGATTATCAATCATATTATTCCTTTGGTATTGTTCTATTATTTCTTGGCTATTCTGAATTGTATTTGCTAATATATTTATATTATTCAAATGTATTCGTAAAATATTACTCATTGATTCTTGATTGTCATTTGATTGATTCCAACGATTCATAATTGATATATTTAAAATATATATTTAAATATAAATTGTCATTTTATGTTATCTTTAAATTATGGCTAGTGTAGAAAATATATATTCTGGAAAAGGTCTCACCGGTTTGTTGAATCTAGGGAATAGTTGTTATTTAAATAGTGCATTACAAATAATAGGAAATTTTCATGATTTGAACGATTATATTGAGTCATATTTAAATGATAATTCTGATATAAATAACTTGGACTTGCATTTGATGAAAGAATGGAATGATCTTAGGCTACTTATGTGGTCGAAGAACGTAATAATTTCACCCAATCGTTTTAAAAAAACAATCGAATATGTTTCTGAAAAGAAGAATTGGAATTCTTTTGCAGGTTTTGAACAAAATGACGCAAATGAATTTTTGTTTTTTGTGATGAATATTTTCCATGATTCGTTGAAAATGAAAAAATCAGATAAGAGGTTATTAAAATTGTTTTTGTCAAATGAGCAAATATTTTTAAGGAAAAAATATAAAGATTTTAACAAATTCATCAATAGCGTGCATAATGAATATTCATATATTGATTATTTGTTTACAATCTACTTTAAAATAGAATATGTAGATAAAGAAACAAATGAAATTATTACGACAAATTATGAAAATGCCTACTCTATTGATTTGCCATTAAATAAATTAAGTATTTGTGATTGTCTGCAAGACTTGTTTGAACCAGAAGAATTGAATAAAGAAAATAATAACCAGTACTATGATGATAAAGAAGAAAGATATAAAGATGTTATCAAGAAAACTTATATATTTCAAACCTCAAAATATTTGATTGTACAATTGAAAAGATGGAATATGAATTTAAGAAAAAATCAACGAATCATACACTATGATATTAACAAACCACTAGTTTTATCGAAATATTGTTTTGATATTTTGAACAAACTAGGAATTTCCAAGAGTTATGAACTGTTTGGAGTCATTAATCATTCTGGTAATATTTATGGTGGTCATTATACTTGTGTGATCAAAAATGAAAACGGCAAGTGGTATGATTACAATGATCCCATGGTCAAAGAAATATCTGCGAACAAAGTTATTGGAAATAAAAATTATTGCCTGATTTATAGGTTAAAATAATAAATATATGTATATATAATGGATATTGAAGTTGATGAAAAAATTCATATGCCAAAAATGAATGACTCAATCATTTCAAGTGTTTTTGGTAAGATGAAGGTGTCATTTATTATGTTATTAATATTTGTTGTCGGTATTTATGTTGCTATATTTTTAATGTTAAATAATGTTGACACAAATAATAGTATAGGAACTAGTTACACTGTTTTGATATTAGAAATACTTTTGTGGCTAGTATTGATATATGTTGTGCATATCAATATCAAAAAGTATAATGACAATAATCTTGATTATCAAGCGAAAATGGAGAATTTATTCAATACAAAAATATCTGAATTGACTATTAACGCCAATACAAATAAAGGTGATGAAAATAGTGACATCAATCAATGTGAAAATGATGTTGCAGAAGAAAATAGAGAGGTTTTTCACATTGCAAGCAATGAGTTTACATTTAATGAAGCGAGAGATATATGTGAAAAATATAATGCAAGACTAGCCAATTATGATGAAATTGAAAACGCTTACAAAAAAGGGGCGAATTGGTGTTCATACGGATGGTCTAAAGATAAATTAGCTTTATTTCCTACACAAAAGTCTTTATATAATGAGTTAAAACAAATACCTGGTCACGAAAATGACTGTGGTCGTCCTGGTATAAATGGTGGGTATTTTAAAAACAAAAACCTTAAATTTGGTGTTAACTGTTACGGAGTAAAACCAAAAGCCAAGAAAAAAGATATTGACTATACACATGCGCTTAATCACACTCCAGCATTGACTGAAGCAGAGAATGTTTCCAAAAAATTTGAAAACAATTATATTATTGCTCCATTCAATAAAGACAAATGGACAGAAAAATAAGGTTCTCACTTACCTTTGGTTTGATTTATTTTCCGTTTTGATTTGTTTTTGGTTCTGGTACGTGTTCGTTTTGATTTGTTGTGTTTTACTTTAGAGAACGGCTCCATTTTTAATGCAATATTGACTTTTGATTCGTAAAAACAGTGATTACAAATATTAATGTCAGTTTCAATATCAAAATCAACTATATTTTCATGTAATGTGTTAACACAAGGTATTTTGTTAACATAATCGAAGACTGCGTGATTTTTGTAATCTGTAATTTTTGTCATTAGTTTGTATATATATTAATTTGATATTAATATATATATATTTTTTATCTTAATTGAATTTGATTTCGTGTTTAACATATTTAGGACGATTCGTTTTAATAAAGTTCAATAGTTCTTTTATATTGAGTATTTTTTGAAAAGAATCATTGTATTGTTCTAATACAGTTTCGATGTATTTAAAAGTTAAATTTTGTGAAATTATTGACTTTCTTTGCACTATTTTATGATTGTTTACAATAATCGTCTTTCCCTCCATGTTCAAACTTTGTAACATGTTATTTATCTCTTGTTCAATATTATTTTTCTCAGTTCTTAACATTTCTACGTTTTTAAGCGCTGTGTCGTATTTGTATTTTACTTCAATTAATTTTTCAATTTTCATTTTTAAAACATTTTTAGAAGCCATTATTAAGTTATGATTATAATATTATTTTAATTTCTGCTTTTTAGTTAAAACCAGGTATTTTAAACAATTCTTTAAGGTAAAGAGACAATGGATACACAGGTTGAAGTGACAATTGAAGCGCCAAAAATTGATGAAACAAATGAAAATCTATACAGGTTCAAATTGACACAACCAGCAGGGAATCCGCTAGTTTTTCAAAGTACATGCACTTATAGTGTAAATAGTGAACAAGGAGAACAAATGCTTACTATACCATGTAAAGATGATCTTAAATATTTGTCAGGTGTGTTTTCTAAATTAAAGGCAACATTTTTAGAAAAACATGAAGAATGGTTTGAACATAAATTTACTAGTACAGTTTTAGATGATTTGTTTAAGAATTTTTTGCATCCAAATATTACAGAAAATTGTATTGATTTGAAAGTCACGGTACACCCGAGTGTACTTGATAGATTAAGAGATAGTTCGGGCAATGAAAATGAATTTTGTCGCGTCGTTCCAAAGTTTGTATTTTATGAAATTGTTTTAAATGTGGAAAATAACAAAATGAATTGCAGGGTCATTTTAGATGAATACGTATTGCCTGCCGTGGAAGACCTCGGTCTTGAACCAGTTATAGAGGAAGACGAAGAAGATGAGTCACCTCAAGAGAATGAAAAGGAATCACACCAAGAACCTGAACTCACTCAAACCAATATGAAGGAGACACATGCAGACGCAGACATCTCACTTCAGCAGGATACATCGGTTGTGGATAAAAGAAATATGATGGAATCTCAGCCCAATATAGAAGAAAAATCCAATGAATTAGAAGAGTTACATGTTGACACATCCAATTTAGATGAATCTGAAATCAAAGTAAATGTAGAAGATTATTTAATTATATATAAATATATTTTAGGTCAAATAAAAGAAAATAAGATAAGAGAAATAGAAAAAATATGTTCAAATAAAGGTATTGAAATGGAAATGATAGAATATGAAGAAATTTTTAATGATAGTGAAGAAGAATATTTATCTTCGGATACTAACAGTGAAAATTCAGACGACGAAACTTCCTTTAATTAATGAATATTATAAAAATATTTTATATTATATTTTATATAATGAAACTTACAAAACTTTTCGGCAAAAACAAAGATAAAATCTTCAATGTGTTGGTTATTTTAGGAGTAATTGCTTTAGTTGTTTTCTTGATGAAATACAACAAAGACAAAAATGGGGCTACCCTTGGAATGAGAAACTTATCGTCAACGGAACTTGAGAGTAATTCAAAAACGGTTAACGGTGAAAAAATGGACGAGGGCTCAGTTGTAGGCGTGAGCGATCCGGATACAAATGACTATCTCAGTGTTTCTGGATTAGAGACGACCAAGCCGAAAGTTAGTTCATGTAATAATGAGCCGGTAATGAACCCAAAAGAACTGTTACCGTCCGATTCGGAATGGTCTAATATTGCGCCGACCAAAGGATTAGAAAATGTTTCTTTCTTAAATGCTGGACACAACTTTGGCACAAACACCGTTGGTTCCTCTCTCAGAAACGCCAACCTCCAAGTTCGTTCGGAGCCGGTCATTCAAAAGGTTAACACAGGTCCTTGGAATGAATCTACTATTGATGCCGACACAACCAGAAAGGCTTTGGAAATAGGAGGAATGCTCGAATAAATAGTTATACGTTTACATTTTGACATTAATGCAGTTTGATTGGTTATTTAAATAAAAATTATTTTATTTCTATTTAAATAATAATGAATGAGGAATTGGTTTGTTATGTACTTGTCTTTATGACAATTTTCATTTCTATAAAGATTTATTATGACAGTGATTTGTTTCAGTTAACATGTATAGTTTCGGATATTGATGGCAAAAAATATTGTGTTCGTGAACGGAAAAATTTAAAAAAAGCAAGTAATCTATTAGCGGAAACTACACAGAACATGACTAAATTGGTTAAATATTTATATGAAAATTTTCCTGAGAAAGAAAATGTCTTGTTACTGCGTAAAAATTATAACCCTCTCAAGATAAAGGAGATTTTGCCAACCAGCGAATATACAGCATACAGTGAAAATAAAGGGGAGAAAATTGCGTTTTGTTTAGGCGAGGATAAAAAAGATGTTGACAATCTTATTGACCAAAATACGTTGATGTTTGTTGCGCTACATGAGTTGTCGCATTTAGCAACCAAGTCAATTGGACATACGAAAGAGTTTTGGGATAACTTTAAATTTTTACTACAAGAATCCGAGAAAGTGGGGATTTACAATCCCGTTGATTATAAAAAAAAAGAAACAAACTACTGCGGTATGAAAATAAAAGATAATCCTTATTTTGATCACTAAAATATATGTATTATTTATAATGGAAAATAAAAAAATTAAAATATGCCCATGTTGCAATGGTAAAGGTTTTGTTAGTAGTAACAAGGTGTTTAAAAAAATGAGAATGACAAAAAAAAGGAAACAATCAAAAAAAAGAAAAACCAGAAATGAAAAACTCCCGTCTAAAACAATGAAAAGAGGATTATCCCCGCTTGAAAACTCTAATCCTTACAACTCAATGCCAGATAACAGAAGATCTAAGTATAATAAATTTAGCAACAATGGTTCAAATCCTCCAAGGATTCAATTTTCATTACCACCTACAAATACTTCATTTTCATTACCAGATTCTATTTACAATTAAAACATATCATTTTTATAAATAAAGTGTGTGTACTTGTCCTTTTCATTTTGTCTTTTGTCTTTTAAAATAAATTTGGATTTGTCAATGATTGGAAAAAATTTATTGCATTCATAATCGTGTTCCAGTATTGAAATGTGTATTTCGTCCACCAAGTCTGAATAGTTTGTCAATATTTTATGATAAACGCTTGAACCGCCAATAATCCAATATGTTTTGTAATTAGTGCTATTCAAAAAAGAGATAAATTCTTCATTCAAATTTCTCAATAATTTACAATCGGTTTTATTTTCTGACAGTTCATAAGTGCTTGACAAAATGCAGTTATACCTCTCAGAAAGTGGGCGATATTTTTTAGGTATACTTAAGTATGTATTTTTTCCCATGATAACACAATTGTTCCCATTACCAATTGTCTTTTCTTTGAATAGTTTCATCTCACTTGATATACTCCACGGCAACTTGTTGTCTATTCCAATGCCCATTTTCTTGTCACAGCATGCAATAATATTTAAAGTTTTTTTCATATTAAATCTTATATTGTATATATAAATGAATTACGAACCTTTTAAACTGTATTTGTTGAATAGTGACAATAAAATTTCAAAAGTAATTTATTATTCAAAAGGTGATAACGAATTTGATGATAATGAAGCCTTACTATTGAAAGAGAAAAATGTCAATGTAGAATTTCAAAATACAAATATTTACAAAGATGATGTAATTGAAAATGTAAAATTTAAACTTGTATCTCAATTAAATGATAATAATATTGAAAATTACTATTTTTTCATTCGACGAGTTGAGAGGATAAATGTTCGCGAGATTTTAAATAATAATATACATACTGATGGCTATCTTTCTTACAATTCTTTTGTTACGATACTTAAAAACTTTAATATTGATAATTACGATATTGATATACAACAACAATATTCGGTGGAGGATATCAATGAAAAACTAGGCGAATATGTTGATGTGACAACTAACATTCCACTGGGATTAGAATATAAAACAAAATATCACAAATTTATCGTGAACCCATTTGAGAATACATTCAATTATCCTTATTTTAATATAAATGAAAAAAAATCAGATCTTTTATTTGAGTGTGGTGTAATTGAGAATAATGTAATATATGGGATTCATGTGGAAGACTATTTCAAATATATCAAGAGCAATGTCTTGTTGTCATTGGAGGATACTATGAATATATACTTTAAATCGCTACACTCTAAAACAATATTTTCGATGACAAACGTAGAACCACAAGATGAATCACTGCAAACAAAATACGAAACTTATAATAACATTGTAGATGCCCATATTTCATTTTTTAATGAATATTCAAGAAAAATGATAGGAAATCTCAGGGAAAATACTAGAATAACAAAAATTGAATTCAGTTACAAACCCAAAACTCCAATTAAGTTTCCACTAGAGATATTTTTCAAGAAACTTCAATGTAATAAAACCATGCCTCTCGCCAAGTTTAATCCAGGTATGAAATTAGAGAATGTTTATCGGTTGTATTGTCCGAACAAAGACAAATATGGAAATAAGGTCCCGTACTTACCTATAAAACAAATTAAAAAATATAAAGACAAAATAAAAAAAGAAACGTCTGTTTCGTTGATTATATTAGATAACAAGAAAAAGACAACAATGTTTCATGTGAATTCGAAAGGGGAAATTTATTGTAGTTTTGAAAATATTGAATATGATATTAATAGTGTTAACAATTTAACAATGTATTGTGCAAATATATTAAATAAGATACTTTTATTATTTATCAAATATTTTGATCCTACATCCTTAGTATACAAAGAATTCGATAATATAATGGATGAAAATATTGAAATTAATGAAATACAATACATAGTAAATTTAAAACAACGAAAGAACAAGATGGATACAAAATACTTTCCTGGTATTTTGACAACAGTTTCCAATTCGCAACAGAATATTTTTAATTATAAACGTGTATCAAACTATGACAAAATGAACGATCTTGATACGACAATTACAAAAATGTTAAAAAAAAACATGGACCCAAATTACATTATTGAACAATGTGCTGATATTTTTTTCAAAAATAATGAAGAAAAAATGAAAAAATATTTTAATGATTTCATGGAAACCATCCGTGTGTCTGATCACATGAAACAAGATGGTGAAAAAAGATTATACAAAAAAGATATTAACAAGCTTCATAATCCGGGGTTTGATATAGAATTTAAAGATGAAAGAAATGTTGTCTTAGAGATAACATTGGTGAATAGATTTGATTATATAAACATAATTTTAATGTTTGTAACAAATCTATTGAGCATTCACTCCAAGTCAGTTGATTCAACCATTGTCGACAAGTATTTTGATGAATTTGTGAAGAAAAAGGGGGAAGTAAAAGATGTCATAGTAACGGATAATAACTATGCACAACAGGAGGATGAAGGTAATGAACAAGAGAACACAAACTTCGACGATATGTTTTCGTCTCTTTTGAAAATGAAAAAATCTAAAGATGAAGGCGAAGATGAAGAGAGTGGAGGAGAAGAGGTTGAAGGAGAAGATGTTGAAGGCGAAGATGAAGAGAGTGGAGGAGAAGAGGTTGAAGGAGAAGAAGAGGTTGAAGGAGAAGAAGAGGTTGAAGGAGAAGAAGATGTTGAAGGAGAAGAGGTTGAAGGAGAAGAAGAGGTTAAAGGAGAAGAAGAGGTTGAAGGAGAAGAAGAGGTTGAAGGAGAAGAAGAGGT
>MDTB01238566.1_pt1 | contig 41719 bp, 43 predicted proteins | sample 811161 | NCBI WGS metagenome assembly MDTB01 (sample SAMN05326650, study PRJNA326480) | marine metagenome | isolation source: seawater | place: Mediterranean Sea | collected 2009 | reverse complement strand
ATAGAATATACTAAAGGAAGACTCTCTAGTTTTTTTGGAGATGAGCTAGTTGTTGGCAACTATTTATCTAGACTATATCCTTTATTAATTGGTCTTGTTTTTTTAAACTATTATAAAAATAATTATTATTTAATATTTATTGTTATTTCTTTAGTTGCTATTGACCTTATTATTTATTTATCTGGAGAAAGAGTAGCATTCTTAAATTTGATCATCTCAACTTTGATGATAATTCTTCTTGTAAAGAAATGGAAGAAAATAAGAATCTTTACATTTTTTGTTACGCTTCTAATGATATTATTTGTTACGTTAACCAATCAAAATGTTAAAACTAGAATGTATGATCATACGCTGGATCAAATTAGTAATTCCGGAAAATTACATATCTTTAGTGAGGAACACGAGAATTTTTATATTGCCTCAATAAAAATGTTTTCAGATTATCCTTTTTTTGGAATTGGACCCAAAATGTATAGAATAATTTGTGAAGACGAAAGATATTATTATAAAAGTAAAAATACAAATCTTAATACCTGCAGCACGAGTCCGCATGGGATCTACCCTCAGTTATTGGCTGAAACTGGGGTCATTGGAACGATATTTGTTTTTGGTTTTTTTATATATATTATTTTTTTATTTACAAAACATATTCATTTAAAGTTGAGATCTATTAATTTTTTAAATGATTATCAAATCTGTCTTCTGGTAGCATTATTTATTTCGCTTTGGCCAATAATACCAGCCGGCAATTTTTTTGGTAGTTGGATTAGTATAATTTACTATCTGCCACTCGGATTTCTAATCCATTCATTTACTTATACTGAAGAAAAATGACAAAATAAACTTACCAATCATTTTGTAATAGAAAATATTTAATTATTGCGATATATATCATATGTGTAAATTATCAATTAAACCTCTATCAGTGTAAATAAAAGAATGAAGATTATAGTTACGGGCGGATCTGGATTTATTGGTAGCCATCTTTTAGATTGCCTTCTAGAGGATGGGCATGAGATAACTGTACTTGATAACTTAAGTACTGGAAGATTAGAGAATATAGACCATATTAAAAATGATGTTAAGTTCATTAATTGTGATTTAGTCAATACAAATGGATGGGGAATTGAAAACGATAACATTGATGTGATATTTCACTTAGCTGCTTTAGCTGACGTTGTCCCGAGTGTAGAAAATCCAAATAAATATTTTGACGCAAATGTTAACGGTACTTTTAATCTTCTTTCATTTGCAAAAGAAAAAAATGTTAAAAAATTTATTTATGCAGCATCCTCCTCTTGTTATGGATTAGCAAAAGATTTTCCAACAAAGGAAACTGATGATATCGATTTACAGTATCCTTACGCATTAACTAAAAGATTAGGTGAAGAGTTAGTCATGCACTGGGGTAAATTATACAATATAAATGTAACTAGTATGCGTTTTTTTAATGTATATGGACCAAGAGCAAGAACCTCAGGTACTTATGGAGCTGTTTTTGGGGTCTTCCTAGCTCAGTTACTTGCAAAATCTCCTTTCACAATCGTTGGGGACGGTAATCAAACAAGAGATTTTACCTATGTTACAGATATCGCGAATGCTATGAAATATGCAATGCAATCTGATAAGAGTGGTCAAATATATAATGTTGGAAGCGGAGAAACAATTTCAATAAATAGGATTGCTGATTTAATTGGAGGAATAGATTATAAAAGGACTTACATACCAAAAAGACCTGGAGAGCCCGATTGTACTTTTGCAGATATAATGAAAATAAAAAATGAATTAAATTGGTCTCCATTAATAAACATTGAAGAGGGTGTAAAAAAAGTATTAGAAAATATAGATTATTGGAGGGAAGCCCCTGTCTGGACTCCTGAATCAATATCAAAAGAAACTAAAAATTGGTTTAAATATTTAGGAAAATGATGTCAGAGAAATTAAAAAAGATATTTATTACCGGAGGCGCTGGTTATGTTGGGGCTATGCTTGCTCCACATTTAGCTAATAAAGGATATGAAGTTATAGTTTTTGACTTAATGATTTATGGTGAAGATGTAATCGACCATCATAAAAATATATCTCTGATTAAAGGAGATATAAGAGATATAGAGCTCATAAAACATCACATGACGGGTTGCGATGCAGTTATTCATCTTGCCTGCATATCTAACGATCCAAGTTTTGAATTAAATCCTAATTTAGGAAAGTCCATTAATTTAGATAGCTTTGAACCGCTAGTGAAATTGGCAAAAGAATTAAATATAAGAAGGTTTATATATGCGTCTTCTTCCTCAGTTTATGGTGTCAAATCAGAGAAAAATGTGCATGAGGAAATGACCCTAGAACCATTAACTGACTATTCAAAATTTAAGGCTGATTGCGAAAAAATTCTCTCAAGCTATACTTCTGACTCATTTACTACTGTATCGGTAAGGCCAGCCACTGTTTGTGGTTATTCAAAAAGACAAAGACTCGATGTAGTAGTAAATATTCTTGCTAATCTGGCTTATCACAAACGAGAGATAACTGTATTTGGAGGAAAACAACTAAGACCAAACATTCATATATCTGACATGATAAATGCTTACGAAACTTTACTTGAGGCTTCTAGTAAGATCATAAATAATAAAATATATAATGCAGGTTATGAGAATTTTTCAGTTCTCGAGTTAGCTGAAAAGACAAAATCTGTAATTGGCAATGATGTAAAACTTATTACTTCTCCAACTAATGATAATAGATCTTATCATGTTTCCTCCAAGAAAATATTTGATGAATTAGGATTTATTGCAAAATACTCAATTGAGGATGCCGTAAGAGATATGAAAAATGCGTTTGATAAAAAATTGTTGCCTAATTCACTCGATGATGAAATGTATTTTAATATCAAAAGAATGAATTCAATAAACCTAAAATAAAAATGGATCAGTTCAATCTTGCAAAAAAGAGATGTAAAAACCATCGTTTACAAATTCTAGAATTATCTCAAAAAGTGCAAGCATTACATATTGGAGGATCATTTTCATCTGTAGAAATAGTTGACTGTATATACAATATGCTTAAAAAAAAAAATGATAAGTTCATTCTTTCTAAAGGGCATGCAGGCATAATTCAGTACGTTGTATTAAACCAGATAGGTATATTATCTAAAAGAAAACTGCATTCATATTGTCAAAAAGACGGTTATCTTGGAGTACATCCAGACTATGGAAAAGATGGTATTGTTGCTTCAACAGGTTCACTTGGACACGGACTAGGAATTGCCTCTGGTATAGCATTAGCTAACAGGGGTAAAAATAATTATTTTATAGTGATGAGTGATGGTGAATTACAAGAGGGATCAGTGTGGGAGGCTGCTTTAATAATAGGAGCTTTGAAGCTAAATAACATTGTTGTTGTTATAGACAATAATGATCTCCAAAGTTCAACCAGAGCAACAGATACTCATCCAAACTTATATCCAATTGATAATAAATTTCGAGAGTTTGGATGGAATGTTGCTAACTGTAATGGATCTTCATCAAAGCAAATTTATTCTGCTATTAAAAATAGAAAGAGAGATAAGCCATTTGCATTAATTGCCAAAACTATAAAAGGGTATCCTATAAGTTTTATGAAGGACATTCCTATGTGGCATTATAGATCTCCCAACAAAGAGGAATATGAGCAAGCATTAAAAGAGATAAATAAATCATGAGAAATATCTTTGCAGAAGAATTATATCAAAATGCTATTAGAGATAAAAATATTTATATAGTAGTCGCAGATATATCCCCTGCAGGAAATATGCAAAATTTTCAAAAAAAATATCCAGATCGATTTGTTAATGTAGGAGTATCTGAGATGACTATGATAGGCATGTGTGCTGGTCTTGCTTTAGAGAAAAAAAGAGCTTTTGCATATACTATTGCTAATTTTACACTTTACAGACCTTTTGAAATGGTAAGGAATGATTTGTGCTATCAAAATTTACCTGTAACGATAGTTGGTATGGGTTCTGGTACTACTTACGCAAATTTAGGAGGTACTCATATTTCTCAAGAAGACATATCAATTGCTAGATCTATTCCAAATATGAATATTATTGCTCCATCGGATCCATTAGAATTAAAAGATGCTGTAAATTATTGTTGTCAAAAGTCTGAGTCACCTACTTATTTAAGAATAGGCAAATCAGGTGAGCAAAATTTTACTCAGGGTTCAAAAGAAAAGTGGGAATTTGGAAAAGTAAGACAAATAATTTCTGGTACAGATATTTGTATACTTTCGTATGGTCCAATCATTAAAAAAGCTTTTAAATTAAAAGAAAACTTACTTAAAAAAAAGATAAACGCATCGATCTATAGCTGCAGCACACTAAAGCCATTTGATAACTCAAGATTAAAAAAAATTTTCAGGAAATATAGTAAAATAATAATTATAGAGGATCACTCAGTAATAAATGGTTTAAGTCAAATTGTGAAAGTAGAGGCATATGAAAATCAATATAAAGGAAATATTATAAATTTTAGTTTACAGGATAAATTTTTAAATAATTATGAATCACAAGATTCTCTTTTAGAGACACATGGATTAAGTGATAAATTGATATTTAATAAAACAATTAAGATAATAAGAAAATGAGTGAATTTTTTTCTAAAGATGAGAGTATACTTAATAATAATTTTATTAATAATGGATATGTAATATGTAAGGTAGATAACAAAGAGTCTTTAAATTGGATTAAGAATTTTTACCTAAAAAAAATTGAATTTATCTTAGAAAAAAAAATTGATGACCCAAATATCCTTAATAATTTTCACAAGTATATTAAATTAGAAAAATTAAACGGATTTAGATTGAAATTAATTAATGAAATTAGCAAATCAAAACTATATAAAAAACACTATTATAATATTGCAAAAAATTTCTTAGACATTCTGGTTGGCAATGAACTAGTTATGCAAAAAAGTATAAACTTAAGTATCCAATTACCTAGAGATAATAGTTCATTATTAGAAGTGCACGCTGATACTTGGTCAGGTGATTCACCTTTTGAAGTAGTCGTTTGGCTACCATTGGTTGATTGTTTTAAGACAAAAAGCATGTATATATTGCCTGCAAATAAGTATGATAAATTCTTAAGAAAATTTAAAGTTTCTCATACTAAAAAAAAATATAACTTATATAAGTCTATTGAGAACGATCTTAAATGGATAGATATTAAATTTGGGGAAGTTTTATTGTTTAATCAAAATCTTCCACATGGTAATATAGTTAATAAGATTAATGAGACAAGATGGACAAACAATTGCAGATTTAAATCTATTTTTAGCCCGTATGGTGACAAGAAAATTGGTGAGTTTTTTCAACCAATCACACTTAGAGCCGCTTCTAAAATAGGCATGAATTATAAGCTTCCGCTTGAGAAACAATAGATATGAAAAAGTTAAGAGGCTATATTTATAGTCGAGAATTTATGGGTGAAAGAGTTCCTCAGGCAGTTCAAAACTTAGTCCTAAGAGACTATTGTTATAAAAATAATGTACAGTATTTACTTAGTTCAACAGAGTATGCCATAAATAATTCATCATTAATACTTTTAAAAGCATTAGACAATTTAACCAATATTAATGGAATAGTATTATATAGTCTTTTCCAACTCCCAAAAGATGATTTTGATAGGAGTTACATATTCAAAAAAATCTTGAAACGTAGAAAAGAACTTCACTTTGCATTAGAAAATTTAATATTTAAAAATTCTAATGATATTGAAACTTTAGAAAATATTTGGAAAATTAAAATAACTCTACCGGATTGTTTAAAGAAAGAAAATTTATGAAAATCATGAGAAATTTTATTACAAAACTCCATCAATCTACTCAAAGAGATTATCTTAAAAGAATGATCGATAATAAAGTAGATTGTATGATTGAGTCCAAAAAATATGGTAAAAATTATTGGGATGGAGATAGAAAATATGGATACGGAGGTTATAAATATATTTTAGACAGATGGAAACCACTAGCCGAAGACTTAATAAGTACTTACTCTCTAAGCAATAGCTCGAAAATTTTAGATATTGGATGTGGTAAAGGATATTTACTCTACGAAATTAAAAAATTATTGCCAGGCATTGAAGTAGTAGGAATAGACTCTTCACGCTACGCAATTGATAATTGTCATCAAGAAATTAAACCTTTTATCATTGAACATAGAGCACAAGACCCTCTACCTTTTAAAGGTAAAGATTTTGACTTAATAATTTCAATTACAACTTTACATAATTTAAGAATATTTGATTTAATGAATTCAATTAAAGAAATAGAAAGAGTCGGAAAAAATGGTTATATTGTTGTAGAAAGTTATAGGGATGAAAAAGAATTATTTAATTTAGAGTGTTGGGCTCTTACATGTGAATCTTTTTTTGATATAGATGAGTGGATTTGGATATATAATTCATGCAATTATACTGGGGATTACGAATTTATACTCTTTGAATAAATAATTAATAAAATGAAAACAGTTTTTGTATCAGGTACATTCAATGTGCTTCACCCAGGACACCAAAGACTTTTAAAATTTGCAAAAAGTTTAGGAAGCCGACTTATAGTAGGTGTAGTTTCTGATACAGATTTGGATAAAAACATATATGTAAATCAAGAATTAAGGCTTGAGGGTATAAGGAGTAATATGTTTGTCGATAAAGCATTCATTATTGATCGTCCGATAGAAAGAATTATCGGTAAGCTTAAGCCCGATATTGTTGTAAAGGGTAAAGAACACGAGCTCAAATTAAATCAAGAAATAGAAGCCTTAAATAAGTATGGAGGTAAATTAGTCTTTAGTTCAGGAGATATAACTTTTTCTTCATCTGATATGCTGGGTAAAGAATTTCCTTTACCACTTAGCTCAAACATAAATTTACCAAATGATTATATTGCAAGACATAAGATCGATAAAAATAATATAAAAATATTTTTGAAAGGTTTTAATAAATTGAAAGTCTGTGTGATTGGAGATTTCATTATTGATGAATATATTTTATGTGAACCTATTGGAATGTCACAAGAAGATCCAACTTTAGTTGTAACTCCAATTAGTAATAAAAAATTTATTGGTGGAGCAGGTATTGTCGCAGCACATAGTGTTGGATTAGGCGCGCAAACATATTTTTTATCTGTTGTTGGTAATGATAAGATGGCAAAAACGTCAAAAAAAATGTTAGATCGTAAAGGTGTATTCTCAGATTTAATTTATGATGAAACTAGACCAACCATACTCAAGCAAAAATTTAGAAGAAATAATCAATCACTTCTTAAAGTAAATCATTTAAGTAATCATGTTATAAGTGAGTCAATACAAAAAGAAGTTTTAAAAAAATTTTTGAAGATATCAAAAAAAATTGACATTCTTATTTTCTCTGATTTTAATTATGGTTTTCTACCTGAAAAATTGGTAAATCAAATAATTAAAATATGCAAAAAAAATAAAGTAATTATTACTGCAGATAGCCAATCTTCATCCCAAACTGGAGATATAGGCAAGTTTCATTCAATGAACTTAATCACACCAACCGAACATGAAGCAAGAATAAGTACAAGAAATAATGACGGGGGATTGGTAGTATTGTCTGAAGATCTAATGAAACGATCTAAATCTAAAAATATTCTTTTAAAACTAGGTTCTGATGGCCTATTAATACATAATGGAAAAAAACAAAGCAATTCAATCTTAACAGATAGAATTGACTCATTAAATTCTTCCCCTGTCGATGTTTCTGGAGCTGGAGACTCCATGTTAATAGCAGCATCATTGAGTCTAACTGCTGGCTCAAATATTTGGGAAGCAGCTTTGGTTGGTTCTATGGCCGCATCAATTCAAGTAAGTAGAATTGGAAATATACCATTAAAATCAAAAGAACTATTAGAATTATTTAATTAATGCGAGCAATTTTATTAGCTGCTGGATTAGGCACTCGATTAAGACCTCTTACATTAAAAAATCCAAAGTGTTTAATGGAAATAAAAAAGAAACCACTTTTGCATATTTGGTTAAATAAATTACATGAGATTGGTATAAAGGATATACTAATTAACACCCACTATCTTCCAGAACAAGTCGTTTCAAGCGTGGAGAAATTTAAAGACTACTTGAATATATCATTAGTATACGAAAAAAAATTACTTGGTACTGCTGGTACACTAATAAATAATTTAAATTTTTGTATAGACGAGACAATTTTAATTCATGCCGATAATGTTATGGAGGAAAGTTTAATTGGGTTTTGTGACGCACACAAGAATCGGCCAAAAAGTTGTTTGATGACAATGCTGACTTTTGAAACTAGACATCCAAAAAATTGTGGAATAGTCGAAGTCAATGATAACAATGTTATAACCCAATTCTATGAAAAGTCAGTTGAAGATCATGGTAACTTAGCAAATGCTGCAATTTATTTACTATCAGAGAATTTTTTAGAGAGTTTAGCTCAGAATCACCAAGATGCTTATGATTTTAGTAATCATATTATTCCAAGTTATTTAAGTAAGGTTTATACCTATAAAACCAAGAAAAATTTCACTGATATCGGTAACTTTAAACAATATGAAGAGGCACTAAAATACAATATATAATAAAATGCAGGATAAAGTATTTAACATAATTAAAACATGTAGGGTATGCAAAAGCAGCAATTTAAAAAATATATCAGATACTAACTATTTGTCTTTAGCTAGTCCAAATACAGGAATTGAGCTTAGTGGTAAAAATAAAAATTACAATCAAGATAACACAGTACCACTTACATTTGCTCTATGTATTGACTGCCTTAATATGCAAATTAATGAGACTGTTAATCCAAATATTTTATATAAAAACTTTAAATATGTTAGCGCTATAACACATGGATTGGTAGATCACTTTGAAAATTTCTCAAAAGAATGCTTTGAAGATAATGAATTAACAAATGAAGATTTAATTTTAGATATTGGATCTAATGATGGTAGTTTGCTTATACCTTTTAAAAAATTAGGTTGTAAAGTACTTGGCGTCGAGCCAGCTACTGATCTAGCAAACAAAATAACCAATATGGGTATTGAGACAATTGGAGACTTTTTTACTCATTCTCTTGCAAAAGAGATAAGAAGAAAATACGGGTTTCCTAAAATTATAACCTGCAATAATACAATAGCTAACATAAATAATTTAAATGATTTTTGTTTAGGAATAAGGGAATTGTGTAACCAAAATACAGTCATATATATTGAAACACAGTATGGTATGGATGTTATAGAAAAAAATTTAATTGATACCATTTATCACGAACACTTAAACTATTTCACTGTAAGTTCCATCGCACGCTTATTTTCAGAATTTAATCTGTATATTTCAAACTATAAATTTCTTAGCAATAAAGGTGGTTCTATAAGAGTAAGATTAACTAAACATAAAAGTGATAATGTTCAGATTCCCGAAGAATCACTCGGTAATATTTATAAATTTATCTCTCAAAATAAATCAGTAAATAATAATTGTAGAGCAGAGATAAATAAAATAATTGATAATGCTAAATTAAATAAAATACCTATTTATCTTTTTGGCTCATCGGTCAGCTGTGTATCACTTGCAACACAAATAAATTTTAATTTAGAAGATATAAAATGTATTCTTGATGAAAATCCACTTGCTAGTAAATGCAAAATTAATGAAATAATTCTTAATATTAAAAGATTAAAAGATGTAAAATTTGAGGAAAAAGCATTGATTTTAAATCTTGCTTATAGATACTCAGATGTAATTTATACAAAAAATAAGATAAAATTCTCTCAAATAAAATTTATCAATATTTTTCCTATTGTTAAGAAAGTAAATTAATTGTTACACAAAAAGAATATTAGTTTTATTGGCGGCGGCATGATTGCTCAGGTCTGTCATTTGCCTTTTTACCTTAGTGATCAAAGATGTAATGTTGTATCGATATATGAAACAAGAAATTCTTTGGTTAATTATTTTAATAATAATTTTAGAAATTTAAAAATTATCAATAATTATAAAAATATTATCGATGATAGCGATATTGATGCAGTAATTATATGTATGCCTAGGGAAACAAATAGTCTATTTGGATATGAAGCTGTTATTGCTAAAAAAGCTATTCACATTGAGAAACCTATGGCTTACAGTCTCGAGGATGCAATTAAAATACACGATCAAGTAGTTAAAAATAATATCAAATTTGGAATTGGTTATATGAAAAGACATGATCCAGGCTTAATCAAAGCTAAAAATATTTTTCATGAAACCATAAAATCTAAAGTATGTGGCACATTAGAAAAAATAATATTCTATAACAATTATAATAAATATGAATTTAAGCCGCCAGCTCATAAAAAGCCTGATGAATCTCGTAACTATAGATATCCTACATGGTCGATACACCCAAATTATATTCCAAAAGATTTAAGAACTCATTACGCTGATTTTATAAATATTGGGGTACACAATATTAATTTAATTAATTTTTTTCTATCGAGTAGTGAGATCAATTTTGAAAAAACAAAAATAGATTATGACAAGTTATTTGCTTTAATGAATTATAAAGGTGTGCCAGTAGAATTAAAATTTACAAAATCAAACCAGATAAATTGGTCTGAAGGAATAAGATTTATCTTTTCTGATGGATCGATTGAAGTATTAATACCTTGTCCAATGAATCAAAAAGGCATTTCAAAGATTTTTTTTAACAAACAAGGTAAAAAAAAACAAATTAAAGTAAGAAACTCTCTCTGGCAGTTTGAAATACAAGCAAAAAATTTTATAAGCAGCCTTTTTAATGAGGATGTATTAGCTTCAAATTCATATACCGGAGTTGAAGACATGAGACTTGTCAAAAAAATCTGGAGTAGTGCTTAAATGTTTTCTTTAGGTCATATATGCTTTTATACAAACAATCTTGAGAAAATGACCACTTTCTATACAGAGCTTTTTTCATCCCAAGTAGTTCATGAATTTAAAAATAAAAAAGGTGAGACCTATGGTGTATTTATTGAAATTGGAAATAAAACGTTTATTGAAATATTTAATTCTGATCTAAAATTATCTAATAACAATAATAATAATTTTAGACATTTTTCTATTGAAGCTAAAGATTTAGAAATGACTCTTAGTCACCTATCAAAACTTAATATAGAAGTAGATTTAGTAATTGGGAAAACCGATAAGACAAAACAAATTCACATAATTGATCCTGATTTAAATAAAATAGAAATTCAATTTTTTGACAGTAACTCTATAATGAAAGAACACTCCGTATTCTATAAAAACGCATAATTAAGAGTTTGACATTTACCAATTTAAGTCTACAAATTCCCTCATGTCAAAGAAAGTTATTGTAATAGGTGGGGGGTTTGCAGGTTGTTTGTCTGCACATCTTTTAAAACAAAAAGGTTACACTGACATCACTTTAATAGAGTCAGCAAACTTTCTGGGTGGTGGATGTAAAACGTTGTGGTATGGGCCGCACCCTTACACCCTTGGACCTAGACACTTTTTGACCCAAGATAGAAAAGTGTGGGACTTTATGAATAAATATTGTCCCATGTCAATGCATGGACAGGAAGAAATAGGGCAAGAATTTTTTACCTTTATAGAAGATGATCAAAAATTTTTTCATTTTCCAATACATGAAGATGAGTTGCCAGAAATGACTGGCTACGAAAATATAAAAACTGAAATTAAAGAAAATGAAAAAAAGGCAAAAACTGATAATAACCTTGAAGAGTACTGGCTTAATTCTGTTGGACCGACTTTATATAACAAGTTTGTAAATAAATATTCAAAAAAAATGTGGGATATTAACTCTAATACTGAGATTACTGATTTTGGCTTCACACCTAAGGGAGTTGCTCTTCAAACAGGATCTAAAGTTGCTTGGAAAGATGCTTTTAGCGGCTTTCCTTACGATAAATATGGTTTTGATAAATACTTTGAAATTGCAACAGAAAATGTAAATGTTTGTCTCAATACTTTTGTAAATGAATTTGACGTAGACAATAATCGTTTGAAAATAGGCAATGAATGGCACACATACGATATTTTAGTTTCAACCATTTCACCAGAAATTCTTTTAAAATCATGTTATGGTGATTTGAGATGGGCTGGTAGAGATTTTTTAAAAATTATTTTACCAGTTGAGAAGGCACTCCCAGATCATGTATTTTTTCTATATTATGCAAATAATGAACCATTTACTCGGATTGTAGAGTACAAAAAATATTATAAATACGAGCACCCATACACACTTTTAGGCATTGAGATGCCTTCTAATGGTAAAAATAAATTATACCCCTACCCGATGAAAAAGGATCAGGATCTACATAAAAAATACATAGACACGTTACCTAAAAATGTCTTTAACTTAGGACGAAATGCAACTTATAGATATTTAGACATGGGGGCAACAATACAGCAGGCATTTAAAGTTTCAGAAGATTGGTAATCTTATGCAACCATTTATTAATATAATTAATAAAATAGATGATCAAAATTTAGAAAAACTCAAAAGCTTTATAATAAAGAAAATAAAAAAAAAATATCCAAGTTTTAATTCTGACTTAGAAAATCTTCATAAAATTGTTAATATTAGAGATGTAAACGAGCTAAGACTTTTTTTATTTGATCAAATTAATAAATTTTTTAATTGGGAAAAAGTTCTACTTAGACTTGTTGGAGACGAGTTAAGTTACAGTATGGGCAGAGATATTCTTGTTCAATCTAAAATTAATGTATCAATTCAAATGCCCAACGATAAAACTTCTCTATTGCCAATGCATACTGATTGTGCTTCAGCTGATACTCCCTTTCAAAGTAATATTTGGATACCTTTAACGGATGCATACAAGACTAATTCAATGTTTATTCTTAGTGAAAGTGACACAAAAAAATATATAAAAAATATTCTTAAAGGAGATAAAATTTCAAATAAAATCAAAATTAAGGACAAAGATTTCGTAAGACTAAAATTTGGTGAAATTTTAATTTTTAACCCAAGTATTCTTCATGGAAATGTAATTAATAAAACTGATCATACTAGAATTTCATTAAATGTACGCGCAAAATCAATTTTTGCGCCTGAGCCAAATGATAGAAATTCAGATAGACGATTTGGAACATATTATAAAACGTTAAAGATTTCTGATGAAACGAAATTTGCTCTTTCATTAATAGACAGTGGATATTTTGAGTGAAAACAATAAAACCATATATTCTTCCAAGACCTTTTGGAGGTTTTAATATACCTATCTCGATCCAATCAATTTATTTAAAAGAATATTCATTAAGTAATAACTATACATTCAGTTTACCCACTGTAGAAATGACAACTTCAAACAGTTTTATAAAATTAGAAAGTATATTAAAATCAGGGTTCCAAGCCAGTTTAGATATTTCTATCGTATCACTATTTGTATTACCTATCGAGAATATGACGATATTACAAAAAATATTTAGTGACTATAAAAATAATAATAATATAAAATTACATATTCTTCTTGAAAAAAAAATATTGTCAGTAAATGAATTATTAGTTTGGGCACAAGACACTGGAAGTATTAGAAAATTGATACCAAGTTACAGTGACGTGAAGGAACTTTTAAAAGACTTCAAAATTTAGAACAAATCAAATAATATAAAAAGATTGATTATATGGATAAAAAACTTGCTTTTTTTGGTGGAGAAAAAATAAGAACAAAAAAAATGCCTGCTAGACGTGCCATGGGTGATCTTGAAAGAAAAAAGTTTTCGGAAGTACTTCCTTATTACGATAAATTAGATCAAGATCCTCCTTATGATGGATTTTTTCAAAAAGAGTTTGAAAGAAAATTTTCTGAAAATATGTCTGGTGGTTTTTCCAAAGCCGTATCGACAGGTTCAATAGCTTGTTATGTGGGAGTAAAATCTCTTAATTTACCAGAATCTAGTGAAGTAATATTTTCACCAGTTAGCTGTAGTGGCTCCTTATTCGCAATTACAGAAGCTAATTTAAATCCAGTAATTGTTGATTCAATTCCAAATTCATTCAATACTTCGTGGAAATATATTAAACAGGCTATTAATCCTAAAACAAGCGCTCTCTTTTTGTCCCATATAGGTGGAATACCACTCGATATGGAAGAAATTGCATACGAATGCAATAAATTAGGATTACCTATAATTGAAGATTGCAGCCAAGCACCTTTCGCAAGGGTTCTAACTGACAAGAAGTCAAATATAGAGGGAGTTTCAGAAAATTGTTATGTGGGTTCATATGGAGCAGTGTCAGTTTTTTCCACTATGTACAGAAAAAATTTACAAACAGGCGGGTCGGGTGGCATTGTATTTACAAGAGACAAAGAAATATATAATCAAATAATTATGCAAACAGATAGGGGTCGACCTAAGTGGAGAGATGGTTACTCTGGTAGAGATCCAGGAGATTGTGAATTTTCAGCACAAAATTTTAACACTGATGAATTCTCATCAGCAATTGGAATTGCATCTCTAGAGCGTATTCAACAAACAATTTCCAGTAGGCTAAGTTTTATGGACATTTTTTCTAAGAAGATTAGAAACTTGAATGAACACATCACCCACGCATCGTATCCAAGAGGTGTGTCTCCTTTTTTATTACCAATGATTTTGAATGAAAAATATATAAGTGAAAAAGAAAAAATAGCAGCAATGATTAGTTCTGAGGGAATAGACTTAAGCCCAAGGTACGATTGTGTGGTATGCCAATGGTCTATTGTTAAGAAACTAAAAATAAGAGTTATAGATAATCAAAATGTTAATAAAATGAAGGCACAAAGCTTCAATCTATTTTTAAACGAAAACTATACCGAAGAAGAAGCAAATGATATTTATTTGGCAATGAAAAAAGTATTTAACTTCCTAAGTACAAATAATTAAATTCCAAAATGATTAAACTAAGAGATTTTGATATAAAAGAAAAAGAGTTTATTTCTTACGTTTTTAATTATGAGTTTCTTAATAAAAATATTCTTAATGAAGAGAAAATAAAGTTCAATCATTTTGAAATTAATAAAATAATAAGGCATTCAAAAATTAAAATAATAATCTCCGATAATATTAGAATAGGCATATCTATAAAGTTTAAAAGTAATTTGTTAATTTTTATTTTACCGTTTGCATATATTAATAAATTGATAGATATACCTAACCTAAAAAAACTAAAAATAATTGATGAAAAAAAGAATAAAAATCAACTTTTAGATAATTTTAGATTTGAAGTAAAACAAAAATATTTAAAAAATATTCAATTAAAAAATGCAAAAAATGTGTCACTTAACAAAAAATATACTACGTATAAAAATATAATTATATTAGGGCCTAAAGAAAGAAATAAAAAAATTAAAAAATTTCTTGAAAATGATGGCTATAAAGTTGTGTGTACTTCAGATAGAAATTTTCATCAAAAAAATAATTTGAAAAATATTGATTTTATTTTGTCTAGTGGGTGTAGCTTTAAAATATCAAAAAATATTATTAAAAAATTTGAAAATAGAATTATTAATCTTCATGCATCATTCCTGCCGTGGGGTAAGGGCATAGGTGGCATATTTTTCTCAATGTTACAATTTGAGCCATTAGGATTATCACTTCATTTAATAAATAATAAATTTGATCAAGGTGACTTATTGTGCAGAAAATTATTAAAGCCGAGAGTAAGTGACACAAGCAGATCATATTATAAATATTCATTAAAAGAATTAGACAAATACTTTTTCGATTCATGGCGGTATGTTAAATTTGATAAATACGATTTGGTAAAACAAGCAAATTTAAAAGTAGTTTCTAATTATCATTCGAGAAATGATTTTGAACAATTAATATCTAAGTTACCAATGGGATATGATACAAAATTATTAGATTTAAGTATTATCGGCATTATAACAAATAATAATTTAAGACAGAAAGATAAGCTAAAAAAATATATTAAATATAATTAATTTATTAAAGTAGGACATTTAGACATTATTGAATGATAAAAATTATAAATATTTTAAAGGAAATTATCAAAAATTTATTATTTTTATTTGCATATTTTATTTCATTAATAATTTCAATTTTTCATAAAAAGAAAATTAAATTCTTTATATATAACAAAGGTGAAATTGGAGCAGGATGGAATCTTGATAATTATTTAAGACAATTTGAACCTCTTAAAAATCATGATTTAGTTTGTGTAACGATTGGAACGCATATAGCAAACTCGTATTTTGAAAAATTAAAAAATAATCTTTTTGAGGAAAAAAATATAACTACTATAAAAAACAAATATATTAACTTTATTTTAAATTACCTTTTTCGTTTTCATAATAAATTTGTCTTCCAGTCAAAGGTTCAAGGTATCATAGAATTTAAAAATTATAGAAATACTAAAAAGCTGAATTGGATTAAGTGTGATAAATCTATACTAAAAGCGGAATTAAAAAATAATTTGGGTATGGATAAAGATAGTTGGTTTGTATGTTTTTTTTCAAGGGATTCATTATATGACATTCAGAATAGATCAAGTTTAGCTGAAATAGCTAGTATCAGAAACTCAGACATAAATACTTATAGTAAGTCTATGAAATTTATCGCAGATCAAGGAGGGTATGCGATTAGAATTGGAAGTACCCAAAGAAGAAAAATAAACTTTGAGTACGATAGGGTAATTGATTATTCATTTTCAGACATAAAAAATCCAAAGAATGATTTTTTACTTAGTTTCTTTGCAAATTTTATAATTGGTAGCAGTTCTGGAATTGTAGATATAAGCTCATTAAATGATGTACCTGTTGGACTTGTAAACTGTCCTTTTTATAGATTCCAACAAGCTCGAAAAAGGGTATCATTTATTCCCAAGATAATAATGAATTCTAAAAATGAAGTTTTAAAGAGGTCAACTTATTTAGAAAAAATGGGAGAATATGACGACCAAAAGGATATTAATTCAATTTTTACCAGATATAATTGGAGACATTTGGATAATGATGAGAATGATATACTAGAAATAACAAAATATTTTTATAAAAACATAATATCAAATAGTAACAACACTCAAGACGAAATAAAGTTTGAGTTCGATCATGAAGGTTTAAAAATCTTTAAACCTTTTGTTGATAAATATCCTGAATTAATGAATTAATAATTTTTATGCATCATAACATTGGGTTTTTTTTGGAAGGTTATATTTTTGGAGGAACTGAAAGTGTAATTATTACTAAGATAAAAAATTGGAAATTAAAAAAAGGACAGAAAATTATTGTTTTTTGCAATAAAGAACATTCTGGTTTAAAAAAAATTAAAAGAGAGCTGCTTAAGATTGCGACAGTGGTTACTTTTAATTCACCATTTTATATGAAAATAATTTATAAAAAAAAAAATAATAATTACTTATTTAATTATTTTCACAAATTTATTTACTATGTAATTGTAAACTACATATTAATTTTCTCAGAAATTAAAACTTTTGAAAAACTTTTTGAAAAATATAAAGTATCTCATTTTTTTGTCCATAATGGAGGATGGCCTGCAGCTAGAACATCGAGATCTGCATTATTTGCAGCATCTAATCTAAAAATAAAAAATATTTTTCTAGTTATTCATGGATTAGTGAACCCACATAATCCAATTTTAAGACTTCAAGAAACATTTGTAGAAATGATGATTAAAAATTGTCATATAAAAATAATAACTGTTTCAAGGACAGCTGCTAAGACAATTAAAAATAATACTAGACTTCCTCAACCAAAAGTAATTTATAATGGTACACAAAAATACTTGAAACAAGAAAATTCAAAAAATTATTTTAATGTACCAGAAAGTAATTTTTTAATTTTATCAGTTGGCACATTAGACGCAAATAGAGGTCATTTAGTTTTAATAAAAAGTATGCTTAAAATAAAAAAAATAATTCCCAATGTAACTCTTATCATAGTTGGTACAGGTGAAGATAAAGAGAAAAATAATTTAATAAAACAAGTAATAGATTATGGATTAGAAAAAAATATTAAAATTACAAAATTTAAAGGAAATATAAGAAGTATAATCAGCGTTTCAGATGTTATTGTCAATCCTGTTCTTTTCACAGAAAGTTTTGGTATGATAGCTATTGAGGCCATGGCACAGAAGAAACCCGTTATTGCCTCTAGAATCGGTGGTATCCCAGAAATTATAATAAATAATAAAACTGGGTATTTGATTGAGCCAAATAATCCAGATTTGATTTGTGATAGAGTGTTGCGGCTCTATAATAATAAAAAACTATCTTCTGATTTTGGTAAGAAAGGATATGAGAGATTCATTAAATTATTTGATGAAAAAATTATGGTATACAATTATATGAGGCTAATTAAATGAAAATTAAAATATGAGTGACTTTAGCAAATCCAAATTTTACAAAATGTTTAACGGTAAAAATATTCTTATTACTGGACATACAGGATTTAAGGGATCGTGGTTAACTGTTTGGTTAAGACTATTAGGGGCAAATGTAATAGGATTATCTAATGAAATTCCCTCAAATCCATCACATATTGAAGCTACAGGAATATTAAGCGAAATAGAAGATACAAGATTAGATGTTTGTGATCTTGATAAAGTTAAAAAGGTAATTTCTAAACACAATCCAGATTTTGTATTTCATCTTGCAGCTCAATCTCTTGTAAGAAAATCTTACCAAGATCCTATAAATACTTGGCAAACAAATTTAATTGGTTCAATCAATGTGATGGAATCTATTCGATCTAACAATAATAGTTGTATTTGTGTTATGATTACAAGTGATAAGGCTTACGATAATAAAGAGTGGGTTTGGGGATATAGAGAAAACGATGTTCTTGGTGGACCGGATCCATATAGTGCTTCCAAGGGTTCTGCAGAACTTGCAATAAATTCATATTTTAAATCTTACTTTAGAGAAAATAAAAATGTAAAAATATGCAGTGCAAGAGCCGGTAATGTTATAGGCGGTGGAGATTGGGCTGAGGACAGAATCGTTCCTGATTGCATAAGATCTTGGACAAATAAAGAAGATATTATATTAAGAAGCCCAGGATCCACAAGACCATGGCAACACGTTTTGGAGCCTATAAGTGGATATCTTACTCTTGCAAGTGAAATGAGTAATAATCAATCTTTTTCAGGAGAGTCTTTTAATTTTGGACCTTCTTTTTTTGATAGTAAATCAGTTTATACTCTAGTTGAAGAGTTATCAGTTTACCTTGAAGATTTAAGAATTAAAAAAAAGAATCACGAAGATGAATTATATGAATCGAGATTATTGCAACTAAATTGTGACAAATCAGCTAATTTACTGGCATGGAATTCTACTTTAGATTTTAATCAGACGATAAAATTCACTGCAGAATGGTATAGGAATTTTTATCTAGGTAAACAGAATGTTCTTGAATTTTCAATTAGGCAAATAGAGGAGTATTGTAACATAGCTCAAAAAAAAGGTTTAAAGTGGGCAAGATAAATAAAGCCAGATTTAATAAAGTTATTAAAAAAAAGCTTAGAATTATTGAAAACTATAATGGCAATATAATGCACATATTAAAGAGAAGTGAAAAATCATTTTCTAAATTTGGAGAAGCGTATTTTTCAAAGATTAAGTCTAAGAGAATAAAAGGTTGGAAACTTCATAAAAAAATGAAATTAAATCTTGTAGTTCCAATAGGTAAAGTGAGATTCGTATTTTTTGATGAAATGACAGGTAATTTTTGTGAGGAAATAATTGGTGAAAAAATATATTATAGAATTGTTGTTCTGCCTAAAACATGGTTTGCTTTTCAAGGTTTAAGTAAGCAAGAAAGTTTAATACTTAATATCGCAGATATTCCACATGATCCGAAAGAGCAGAGTACTATTGAATTAAAGAAAATAAAATTTGATTGGTAAATTATTATGAAGGTAATTATTTTGGCTGGTGGATTTGGAACTAGACTATCAGAATATACTGATGTAATTCCAAAACCAATGGTAAAAGTTGATAATAAAGAAATACTGTTAAGAATAATAAATATTTATAAGCATTTTGGCTTTAGTGATTTCTATGTAGCTTTAGGATTTAAATCTGAATTTATAAGAAATTTCTTTAGTTGTAATAACCCAAATCCTTTTAAATATAAAGTTGGAGATGGAGAGGTATCAATTAGTTTGATAGATACTGGAGTTAAATCTATGACTGGTGGAAGAGTAAAGTTGCTTGAAGATTATATTGGAAATGAAACTTTCATGCTCACTTATGGTGATGGTGTCTCTAATATTAATGTTAGAGATTTATTGGCTTTTCATAGAGCTCATAAGAAAATGGTGACTGTTACAGCAGTTAGACCTCCTGCAAGATTCGGAGCAATTAAGTTAAATAAAAATAAAGTTATTAAATTTGAGGAGAAATCTCAGTTAAATGAAGGGTGGATTAATGGAGGCTTTTTTGTAATTGAACCAGAATTTTTTAATTGTATTAAAGACTCAAGCACAATTCTTGAGAGAGGTCCTTTAGAAACCGCAGCATCTAGGGGTGAATTGTTTGCTTTTAAACACGAAGGTTTTTGGCAATGCATGGACACAAAAAGAGACAAGGACATATTAGATGAATGCGCAAAAGAAAGTGCTGATCCATGGGCTTTTTAACAAATGATAACTGATTTAGTTAACTATTCTATAATTTTAGCTATTATTTCATATCTAACTTTATATAGGAAATTAGATTTAAAAATCGCTCTTGCTCTCGCAATAACGTCGAGTGCACCCTTTTTTTTAATAGGAGTATTTATACCAATTGGGTTATTATCAGATGTTATTACTTTCACTATTTTTTCACAGCATTATAGAGCAGAACTAGGCTTACATCCTGATATTCCTGAGATCGTTTGGAATTCACTTCAAAAACATGAAGATTCACCTGTCTCTCTCGTTTCTCAAATTTATACAATGGTACCGCTTCCATTTATAGATACTTTTAAAAGTATAGGTTTTTTTAATAGATTAGTTTTTATATTGTTCATTGCATTTTTAGTATTTAGAAAAAATCAGATTAATAATAATATTATTTTTTTCTTAATTTTATACCCAAGTATTATTCTATACACAAATTTACCTTTAAGAGATAACTTAATTTTATTGTCAATAATTCTTATAACTATATTAAGTATTGAAAATAAGTATATAAGATCTCTACCTATAATATATTTTTTATATTTATTAAGACCCGTAAATGGGATAATCATGTTAGTTGTCTCCTCATTATACTTTTTTTATATAAGCGTAAAGGGAAGATTAAGTAAAAGTATAATGTTTATTATATTGCTGATAATATTTTTTATCATCAATTTGCTTTTTTTTGATCAAATAATAGAAGCAGTAAATAATTATAAAGTAGCTAGAGCTGAAGAAGACCGAATAGACCCTAAAAGTTTGGCATATGCTGGTAGCTTTTTTCAATTTGTTTTTTCAATATTAATTTCAATTCCAAAATTTTTTTTATATCCATTTCCATGGGAAAGTACCAGCTTATTTATGCTAATACAAAGCATTGAAAATATATTAATGTTATTAATAATAATTTATTTGTTCTTTAGTACTGCAAAAATAGGTTTCTTAAAAAGTATATTTTGGATAGCTTGCCTTATTTTTATTGGTGGTTTATATGGATATGTTCAATCAAATGTTGGGGCATTAGTCAGATATAAATTTGTTTTTTATGCAATGTATGTTTGTGCAGTTATGTATGAAGTTCAAAAATTGAATGTAGGAGATGAAGAAAAATTAAATGAAAAAAAATCAATTGGGTAATGTTATAAAAAAAAGAAAAAAACTTCTTGTTGTCGGCGGCAGTGGTTACTTAGGAAGAAATATAATTAAAAAAGCTATTTCAAAAAAGTGGAAAATAGTCTCTGTTTCGCGAAAAAGAAATCAAAATATAATTAAAAACCCTTCGGTAGAAAATCTTTTTTTTGATGTCTCTAATCTTAAAAAAACTAGTCAGCTAAAAAAATATAAATTTGATTATGTTATCAATACAAGTGGTTATGTGGACCATAGTACATTCTCTACAAATGGTAAGAGCATTATAAATAATCATCTTATTTCTGTAATTAATTTAGTCTCTGTACTTAATAAGTCTAAACTAAAAAGATTTATTCAGCTTGGTAGCAGTGAAGAATATGGATTATCAAATAATTCTAATGAAAACCAAAGAGAGGATCCAATCAGTACCTATTCTTTCAGTAAAATTTCATCAACCCATTTTTTACAAATGATGAACAGAAGTGAGAAGTTTCCTGTGATAATTTTGAGGTTGTTTTTAGTCTATGGTCCAGGTCAAAAAGATAATAGATTAATTCCTTTTGTGATAAAGAAGTGCTTAAATGGAGAAAAATTTAAAGTTTCAAAAGGAGATCAAATTAGAGATTTTATATATATAAGTGATGTTGTTGATGCAATATTTTTATCTTTAAATATTAATCGTGTTAATGGCAATATCTATAATTTGGGATCTGGAAAAGGAAGATCTGTCAGATCTATTATTAAACTTATTAATAACAATATTAGAAGAGGGATGCCCTTATATGGATTTAGAAAAAATAACAGAACAGAAAGTAGGCATCTTGTAGCTAATGTTAAAAAAATTAAAAAGGATCTTAAGTGGTCGTCAAAAGTTGAAATTGAAGATGGATTAAGAAAAACAATCAATTATTTCAATGAAAACTAATAATTATCCTTTAGTAAGTATTATCATTAATTGTTTTAATGGTGAGGGGTTTATTGAAAAAGCAATACAAAGTGTTCTGGATCAAACTTATAATAATTTTGAGCTGATTATATGGGATAATCAGTCAACTGATGGGTCTGCAAAATCTGTAATGTCCTTTCAAGATAAAAGAATAATTTATTATTATTCTGATACTCATACAAAGCTCTATGAGGCAAGAAATAAAGCAGTAGAAAAATCTAATGGTGAGTTTATTTGTTTTCTTGACTGTGATGATTGGTGGCATAAAACAAAAATTGATAAACAGATTAAAAAATTTCAAGAAGGAAATTTTGCAGTTGTATATTCAAATCAAAGAATAATTTTCCAAAAAAAAACACGATTTGGTAAAAATTTCGATGAGACTATATGTAAGTTGCTAAGTAGAAACCACATTTATAACACAAAGATAAGAAGAGAGGGCAGAATTTTAAGTGAAATTCTCGGAGATTATAAAGTAGGAATAGCAACTGCTATGATAAAAAGAAAATTTTTTAATGGATTTGATAACAGATACCATGTTATTGGTGATTTTGAATTTATTATAAGAATTGCAGCAAAAGAACCTATCGGATATGTTGATCAGATATTAGCATTTTATAGAGTACATGGTAACAATGAGTCATTTATCCATAGAAAGCTGCAAATTAGGGAACTTAGTATGTGGTTTAATGAAACAAAAAAAAATAAAGATATATCTGCATTAAAAAATTTTAAAAACTTAGAATATAAAATTAAGTACTTAAGAGCTATGGATGATATTGGAGATAAAAATTATAAATATCCCATAAATTTTATTTTTAATCTACCTTTATCATTTTGGAAATTAAAATTACGTTTACTCATTATTTTGTTATCACCCTCAATTATTGTTAAAATATTTAGAACTTAGATGACAAAAAATAAAATACTAGTAACAGGCTCTGAAGGATTTATAGGTTCACATCTCACTGAAAAATTAGTTAGAGAAGGATATAAAGTAAAAGCATTAGTTCAGTACAATTCATTTAATAGTTATGGTTGGCTCGAAGATGTTGATAGAGATATAAGAGATGAATTAGAAATTGTAATGGGGGATATAAGGGATCCTGAAAATACAAGAAGTATTATAAAGGGTACAAACAAGATCTTACACTTAGCGGCTCTTATTGCGATTCCTTATTCTTATCATTCACCTCAATCTTATATTGAAACAAATATTCTTGGAACTTTAAATATTCTTCAGGCTTCAAGAGATTTGAATGTCGAGAAAATTATTCACACTTCTACCAGTGAGGTTTATGGGACCGCTAAATATACCCCTATAGATGAAGAGCATCCCTTGCAGGGACAATCTCCCTATTCAGCAAGTAAAATAGGGGGAGATCAAATCGCATTATCTTTTTATAGGTCCTATAAGACTCCAGTATCTATTTTAAGGCCATTTAACACATATGGACCGAGGCAGTCAGCAAGAGCTATCATTCCAACTGTTATATCTCAAATTGCAAACAATAAAAAAACAATTTCTCTTGGATCACTCTCACCAACAAGGGATTTTTCATATATAGAAGATACCGTTCAAGGGTTCCTGAAATCGATGAATTCAAATAAAAATATAGGACAGGTAATAAATATTGGAAGTGGATTTGAAATTTCTATGAAAGATCTTGTTGAACTTATTTCAAAATTAATGAAAAGAAAAGTAATGGTTAAATCAGATAAAATTAGAGTTAGGCCAAAGAAAAGTGAAGTGGAAAGACTTATTTGTTGCAATAAAAAAGCAAAAAAAATCTTAGACTGGAAGCCATATAAGGGTGGTTTGAAAGGGTTAGAGTCAGGCTTAAGAAAATCAATAAAATGGTATCAAAAAAAGGAAAATTTGAAAAAATTTAAAAGTGAGATTTTTAATGTATGAGTAAACGTGCAATTATATTATGTGGTGGAAAAGGAAAAAGACTAAAACCTTATACAACAATCCTTCCTAAGCCTTTAATGCCTATTGGCGATATTCCTATTCTAGAGATAGTTATAAGACAATTAGTTAAATTTAAATTTAATCATATTACCCTGGCCGTTAATCACCAAGCAAGAATGATTGAAAGTTTTTTTGGTAATGGTTCCAGATGGGGTGCAAAAATTGATTATTCGCTTGAGGATAAAGAGCTAAGTACAATGGGTCCATTAAAGCTGATTAAAGACTTACCTAATAACTTTTTAGTAATGAATGCAGATGTATTAACTGATTTAAATTATAAAAATTTTTTTAATTATCATTTAAAGAATCAAAATTTATTTACTATTTCTTCTCATATAAGAAATGAAATGATTGATTATGGAGTGTTAATAAGGGGAAATAAGCAAAATCTAAAAGCTTTCAAAGAAAAACCTGTAGAAGAATTTATGGTTAGTATGGGAATATACGCAGTAAATAAGAAAATTCTTGACTTCATCCCAAAAAATAAAAAATTTGGTTTCGATAATTTAATGAATAAACTTTTAAACAAAAGAATGAATATAAGTTTTAAAATTCATAATAATTCATGGCTAGACATTGGAAGGCCAGAAGACTACCTTAAGGCAACAGAGATTTTTCAAAAGAAAAAAAAATCATTTATTAATGACTAAAATTTTTATAACTGGTCATAAAGGATTTATAGGGTCTTATCTTTTAAAATTTCTTGAAAAAGATTATCAAATAATAACTATCGACAAAAAAATCTCAAAAATTGATCCTGGAAATCTTAATAATCTTGAGAAATCAAATATTGTTATTCATGCTGCTGCTAATACAAATATTCAAAAAAGTTGGGAAAATTCAGATGAGTTTTATCAAGATAATATATTCTCAACTAAATCTATTATTGACTACTGCCTGAAGCATGACTCAACATTAATCTACATTAGCTCATATTTATATGGAAATACAAGAGTCCTTCCTACGCCTGAGACTGTTAAATTAATAGCAATGAATCCGTATGCATCTTCAAAAAAAGAGTGTGAGGAACTTTGTCTTTACCATCAGAAAACATCCTTTCTAAAGCTTATTATAGTTAGACCCTTCAATATTTATGGATATTTCAAAAATAGTCATCAGCTAATAATGTCTATTTTAAATCAAGCTATAAAAGAAAAAAAGGTAGTTGTTTCTGATCTTCAGCCTAAAAGAGATATGCTCTATATCATTGATTTTTGTAAGTTCATTAGAAACTTGATAGAAAAAAATATTGTAAATGATATCTTCAATGCTGGAAGTGGTGAGAATTATTCAGTAAAAGAAATTATTGAAATAGTTCAGAAATTAAGCAACTCGCATTTTCAAATTTATTGCACAAATGAACAAAGGAAAAATGAGATATTTGAAACCAGAGCTGATATCTCGAAGGCTAAAAAAGCACTTGATTGGCAACCCACTTGGAGCATTGAAAAAGGCATCCTTGCAACAATAGAGTCTTTTTAATCCATGAAAATATTACATGTAATCACAGATCTGAAAGAAGGTGGTGCACAAAAATTATTATTTAAATTAATTTCTGACAAGAATCCTGATTATAAGCATACTATTGTATCTTTAATAAGCGTTGGACATTATGAAGAAAAACTTAAAGCTTTGAATGTAAATTACTACTATTTAAATATGAATAATAAGAGAATTAATTTTTTTAAAATAATAAAACTATTTTTTATTTTATTAAATGAAAAACCAGATGTTGTTCAAACTTGGATGTATCATTGTGATTTAATTGGTGGGGTGCTATCAAAGCTTTTAGGTATTAAAAATATTTTCTGGGGAGTGGTATCTTTTAATTTAGAGTCGAATGTCATGAAATTTACTTCAAGAGTTATTATTAAAGTTAATTCTATTTTATCATATTTTATTCCAAACAAAATTATCTATTGCGCTAAATCTGCTGAATTAGTTCATGAAGTTGTAGGATTTGATAAGAAGAAATCTTTAAGTATACCTATTGGATTTGAAAATACTGAATTGATAATGGACTCAAAAAAAAACTCACTAAATAATTCTTTTACTCTTGGATGTATAGCAAGATGGGATCCCCAAAAAGATCATAAAAATCTATTTGATGCGTTAAGAATATTAGATATAAAAAACATAGACTATAGATGCAAGCTAATAGGTATAGGAATTGAGGATACTAATTTATCTCTAATGGAATTAATGAATATTTCACAAGTTGATCAAAACAAGATTGAATTGTTAGGTTTTATTAAAAATATAGATGATGTATTCAATACAATAGATCTAAATATTTTATCAAGTGCTGGTGAGGCATTCCCAAATGTAATTGGGGAAGCAATGAGTAAAGGGATAATTTGTATCGGAACTGATGTAGGTGACGTAAAAAGAATAATAAGTGATACTGGCTGGGTAGTTCCAAAAAATAATAGCAACAAATTGGCAGAAGCGATTATAAAAGCTCGCATAGAATTTATGAAAAAAAATGAATGGAAACTGAAATCAATAAATGCTCAAAAAAGAATAAGATCAAATTATCCAATTAATTTAATGATAGAAAAATACTATGAAACTTGGGGTAAAATTTAATAATTATAGCACTATCTTGGTATACGTTTTTTAGGAGGATATTTTAATGTGTGGTTTTATAGGTTCATTGGGTAACGATGGATTAGATGAAGAGATTTTGAAAAAAATGACTCTTTCTCTTAATCATCGTGGACCCGATTCGAATGCTTATTGGTTAGATAAAGAATCCAATTTTAGTTTTGGTCACACCAGACTATCAATTCAAGATACTTCAGAAAAAGGCGCGCAACCAATGCATTCCTTTACCGGTAGATATGTTATTTCATTTAATGGAGAGATATACAATCATTTATCTCTTCGTAGTGAAATAGAAGAAGATATACAAATGAGAGGTATGAAATGGTCTAGTAGGTCAGATACTGAGACGATTCTTTCATTGGTTGAAGTTATAGGTATACCAAAAACTTTAAGTAAACTTAATGGTATGTTTTCATTTGCTCTTTGGGATAAAAAAGAAAAAAAATTGACTTTAGCAAGAGATAGAATCGGTGAGAAACCACTTTACTATGGATGGCAGAAAAATAATTTTGTTTTTGGATCTGAGTTAAAGGCTATTAAAATTAATCCAAATTTTGAAAATAAACTTAACTATAAAGCAATTAGTATGTTTATGAGATATAGTTATATCCCTGAACCTGAATCAATTTATGATGGTATTAACAAGCTTATTCCAGGAACATACATATCAATCAACTCTAATACAAAAAATATTTATCCTGAGCCAATAAAGTATTGGTCGTTAATTGATTCAATTTTAAAAAAAGAGAAGATTGTAGCAAAAAGTAAGCAAGAAGTTTTAAGAGAATTTGAAGATAAACTTGAAACTATAATAGATAATCAACAAATCTCTGATGTACCTGTTGGTGCTTTTTTATCAGGAGGTGTTGATTCATCATTAATTGTTTCTTTGATGCAGAAGATGAACTCAAAACCAATCAATACATTTACTATTGGATCAGAAGAAATGAAAAATGACGAGTCAATCAATGCCCGACTTATAGCAAAGCATCTTGGTACAAATCACAATGAAATTATTATTAATTCAAATGATACACTTAAAATTGTACCTTTAATTACTAAAATTTATGATGAACCATTTGCTGATTCCTCTCAAATCCCTACATATTTAGTTAGTAGCCTAGCAAGCAGTAAAGTCAAAGTGTGTTTGTCAGGGGATGGAGGAGACGAACTTTTTGGAGGCTACAATAGATATTTGTGGTCCCGAAGACTTAAATTAACGCCAGATTTTGTAAAAAAACAATTATTATATTTATTGAGACTCATAAGCTCTAATAAAGCAGCAAATATTTATAATAAGATTGAAAGGTTCATTCCATCATCTTTAAGATTTTCTCTAGTAGAGGAAAAATTTGAAAAACTAAATAAAGTTTTATCTTCAAAATCTGATATTGATTTATTTAAAAGTATTATATCTGTAACCAACAGTACAGATAGATTGATGGTTAAAGATCTTTCATATGACAATATTTCAAATAAGTGGAATTCTTTAGGTGATTTGCAGAACCTAGAGTCTCGCATGATGGCATTAGATGCACTTACTTATCTTCCTGGGGATATTTTGTGTAAAGTAGATAGAGCATCTATGTATCATTCTTTGGAAATACGCTCACCATATCTTGATCATCAACTCATTGAATACGCATTTAATCTAGATAACAAATTTAAATTTAAAAATGGAGTTGGCAAGTGGATTTCAAGAGAGCTTTTAAAGAAATATGTACCTTTAAATTATCTAAGTTCAACCAAAAAAGGTTTTAGCACTCCAATTGATATTTGGCTTAGAGGCCCGCTAAAAAAATGGGCAGAAGATTTAATTAGCAAAGAAATGATATTAAAACATGGCATATTAAACTATGACAACGTTCAAAGCATGTGGCAAAATCACCAGAACGGAAATGCTAACAAAAATAAAGAATTGTGGAACATATTAATCTTGCAGTCTTGGCTTGAAAAAGAACAAAATAGTTAGAATAAATAATAATCTCACTTCATTTGTTGCTATACAAATATTTGTTTGCAATGTGCTTAATCAGTGTTAAACAAAGTATTGATTTTACATGTAATACATAATGAATAAAAAAACAATCGATCAGAAAGTAATAAATGATTTTGGCAATGAATGGGTCAATTATTCACAGAATAATATTTCTCAAGAATTAGAAAATATATTTCAAACCTATTTTAGTATTTTTCCATGGGACTTGATTGATGAGAATTCAGTCGGTTTTGACTTAGGATGTGGTACTGGAAGATGGGCAAAATTTGTAAGCCCAAAAGTTAAAGAGTTATATTGTATAGAGCCCTCACATGCTATAGATGTAGCAAAAAAGAATTTAAGAGATCACAAAAATTGTAATTTCATTAATACTTCTGTTCATGAGATGCCCATTGAAAACAATTCAATGGATTTTGGCTATTCACTCGGTGTATTACATCACATTACTAAATCTCAAGAAGGCTTAAATGAATGTGTTGCAAAATTGAAGCCCGGGGCTCCATTTTTACTTTATCTTTACTACTCCTTTGAGAATAGACCAATATGGTACAGATTATTATGGAGAATCAGTAATTATATTCGTTTAACAACCTCAAAGCTGCCATTTAAAATTAAATTTTATTTTTCAAAATTAATGGCGTATATAGTTTATTTTCCTTTAGCAAGATTTGCGTATATTTGTAGTTTTCTTATAAAAGATGTAAGTAATTTTCCGTTGAGTATTTATAAAGATAAATCTTTCTATACCATGCAAACTGATGCACTAGATAGGTTCGGTACTAGGCTTGAAAAAAGATATACAAAGAAGGAAACGGCTGAAATGATGAAAAAAGCTAATCTTGAGAATGTAAAATTTAGCGATCATGAGCCTTATTGGTGTGTAATAGGTTATAAAAAAAAATAATACCAGCATCTAAATCTATTTTTAAGTATGCAAACAATAAAATTTATTAATCATGCTTCAGTTCTAATTTCTGACAATAATTCAGCTATACTTACTGACCCATGGTTTGAAGGTAGTATCCTGAATGATGGATGGAATTTACTTCATAAAAATAGAGAAGAACATATTATAGAGGTATTAAAAAATACATCGCATATCTGGATTTCACATGAACATCCAGATCATTTTTCTGTAATTTTTTTCAATAAGTACAGAGACTTGATAAATTCTAAAAAAATTAAGATTTTATTTCAAAAGACAAAAGATAGAAGAGTTTTTAACTTTTTAAAGACCAAAGGCTTTGATGTCGAGGAGGTTAAAGATGGCTTGAATTACAAAATCAATGATAATTTTATTATTCAAATTGAACGCTTTGGATTCTATGACTCAGCATTAATTATCACTATTGATAATAAAAAGATCATTAATCTCAATGACTGCATTATTGAAGATAAAAAAGTTTTACATAAGTTTGCAAAAAAATATGGACCTGCTGATTTATTGTTAACACAGTTTAGCTATGCTGCATGGAAAGGAGGTAAAGATAATAAAACTTGGAGATTAAAGGCCGCTTCAGAAAAAATTGATCGTATTAATGAGCACGCTGAGAGCTTAGCTTGTAAAAATATAATTCCTTTTGCCAGTTTTAGTTATTTCTCCAATAAGGAAAACTTTTACATGAATGAGGGTGGAAATAGTCCAATTGAAATTAAAGATAAATTAGAGTCAAAAAAAGAAAATAATTTTAATGTAGTTGTTATGCAGCCTCTTGAAACACAGTATCTCAACAAACTATTCCAGAATGAAAAGTCGCTAAACTTCTGGAAAGATATTTATAATAATATACATAGCCTTCCTAAAACTGAATATAAAAAAATAGATTTTAATGAGCTTCAATCTAACTTCAAAAAATACCAAAAGAATATTTATTCGAAAAATTCAAAAACTTTTATGTATTTTTTATCTTTAATTCCTATTCTAAATATTTTTCAAAGTCTTAATATATATTTATATGATATGAATACAGTCGTAGAATATTCAATATTTAGAGGTATCAAAAAATCTGAGAAAAAAAACTATCATGTAGAGATGCATAGTAATTCTTTAAATTTTATTTTTAAAAATGAATTTGGTTATGATACTTTGACTGCAAATGGTAATTTTGAAACAGATAGATCAGGTTTTGCTAAATTGACAAAGAGTCTTTCCATTGGCAGTTTGAATACTTTAGGCTATAGGTTTTCATTATCTTTATTATTTAATCCATCAATTTATCTTTTCTTTCTTTACATGCTAACGAAAGTTTCAAAAAATCTTGAAAATCCTTATGATTGATAAGAAAAAACTGCCTTTTTATTTTTCTATTGATTTTGAAGATTTTTATTATGACTCTTTAAGGGCTCTAAATATTGATAACCCTAAATCAAAAGAGCAGGCTTTATATAATAGTTATAATAGTATTAAAAACATTTGTAAAAATTATCTTAATGATAAAAAAATTACGTTTTTTGTAACTGGTATACTTTGCAGGAAAATGCCCGACCTTATAAAAGAGATTAGTTCTGATGGCCATGAGATAGCATGTCACTATAACTTTCACGATGATATTAAGGAAAGTAATAGAGATGAATTTGCAGAGAATCTTGATATTGCAATAAACAGTATACAAAAAGTTGTAGGGCACAAACCTCTAGGATTTAGAGCGCCTAATTTTGCAATTGATCCTGATGATTTCTGGGCTTACGAAGAATTGAGTAAGAGATTTGAATATGACTCAAGTTATAAAACATCAAAAAATATAGGGAGTTTAGAAAAAGAAAGAAATTTTATTTTTGACAATAATTTTCTAAGGGAGTTTTTTATCTATGGCATGCCTATTTTAAGTAATAAAATAAACTTTAGATCAGGCGGAACATTTCTAAGGTTATTTTCAAAGAAACTGTTACTAAAATCTATGAAAAAATCTCACGACATGGGACATATCCCTTTAATCTATATGCATCCATATGAGATGACAGCTAATCATGAATTTTGGTTATCATGGAATGATCTAAGCCAATTAGCTTTTAGGAAAAGAATTTATACATGGATTAGGCAAACTCAATGGTCTCACCTGGGTCATAAAACTGTAGAAGGAAAGATAGAATATATTTGTAAATATTTTGAACATCAAGGGCCTATGAAGAATCTAATTGAATGATGGAAGTTTCAAAAATTACATATGAAAAAATAAAAAATTATAAAAGTGTAAATTTATTAAGTGCTTTAAAAGAAATTACTAAAGAGACTAATGCACATGATCAAACGGGATACAAAGAGGATTCATGGGAATGGCAGTATAAAAATTTACCCAGCAAAGAATCTCTAATATATGTAGCTTTGGATAAAGATAAAATAATAGGATATTATCATATACCTGTATATGAATTTATAATCAATAAACAGAATTATAGAATTGGAAATGTTCAATCGGTAGCAATTCTAAAAAAATATAGAAAGAGGGCTATATTTGAGAAATTATCACAATATGCTAATTTAGATGCCGAAAAGCAATTAGATTTAATATATACTTTTCCAAACAAAAAAAGTATTCATACTTTTATAAAATATAACGATTATAAAGTAGTATCTACATTGCCAACCTATCTTTATTTAGTTAATCCAAAGAAATTGATTAATTCGAAATTTAAATTTCCTGGTGATAAAATATTTTCAAATGTTATAAAATATGCTTTAAGATTTTATAGAACGAAATTAGGTAATAATGATATTATACAATTAATAGACATTAATAATGAAGAAAATATAAATCTTTTTAAAAATTTTTCAGATTCTTATGAAAACCATCTTGTAAGAAATAAAGAGTTTTTAAATTGGAAATATGTAGATACTCCAAAATCTAAGTACTTTTGCTGTGGATTGATGTCTGGAAATGAACTTAAGGCATCAGTAATAGCTAAGATTGATCAAATGTTTTCAAATGAGGGATTAATTATAATGGATTATGCTTATAAAAGTGTATCAGATATAAAAAAACTTATATCAAATTTTGATGAGTTAGACTTTAGTCTATCTAAAGATTTATCTTTTGTACTATTATCTAGTTTAAACCGTGATATTAAAGCAATAGCTAAATGCGGTTTTATAGGAATACCAAAAAAAATTAATCCTAGAAAATTAAATCTATTAGTGAAGATTTGTAATAAAAAAATAAAATCTGACATAGGGAACAAAGATAATTGGTTGGTCACGATGAGTGACTGGGATGTTTTATAAAGTAAAATATTTATGTGATAGTATAGATTAATATGAATAAGAAAATCGTTTTTTTCATTAACCACGTATCTTTCTTTGTTTCTCATAGATTGCCATTAGCGCTCCATGCAAAAAAAAATGGATATGAAGTAATTCTAATTACTGGTATGGCAGGAAGTAAAGTAATGGAAAAGGATGCAATAAAGGTGATAAAAAAATATGGAATACGTCATAAAAGAATAAGTATTTCTGCATCAGGCTTCCGACCATTAAGTGAATTGACCGGATTAATTCAGCTTATATACGAATTATTGGCTTATAAACCCAGTTTAATCCATCTAGCTTCAACAAAAAGTATTATCTATGGAGGTGTAATAGCTAGATTAATAAATATTAGAGGATTAGTAGTTTCATTTGCTGGTATGGGGTATTTATTTACTGGTAAAACAAACTTTAGAAAGAGATTAATGCAAAAAATATTTCTTTTAATTCAAAAATTTATTTTAAGACATAAAAATTTATGCGTAATCGTACAAAATCAAGATGATAAAAAATTTTTAATTGAAAAAAAACTAACCAATAACAAAAATATAACTTTAATAAAAGGATCTGGAGTTGATCTAAAAAAATTTAAATTTTCTGAATTTAGTAATAGCAAAAATGTAGTTCTATTTCCCTCAAGACTCTTAATTAATAAGGGTGTCATTGAGTTTCTAGAATCTGCAATGTTTCTGACTAAAAAATATCCAAAATGGAAATTTATTTTGGCTGGATCCATAGATTATAAACATCCTACAAGTTTGAGTATTCATAAGTTAAAAGAATTCCTATTGCATAAAAATATTGAATGGATAGATTATCAAAAAGATATTTATCCCCTTTATAAAAAATGTTCTATTGTGTGCTTACCTTCTTATAGAGAAGGAATGCCAAAATCTATCCTTGAAGCAGCGGCAACTGGAAGACCAGTGGTTACAAGTAATGCTATTGGCTGTAAAGAATCTGTCCTTAATAATGTAACAGGGTTGATTGTTCCAGTGAGAAACATAAAGAAATTAACTCACTCTATAGAAAAATTAATTAAAAATAAAAGTCTTCGAATAAGATTTGGTAAAAATGCTAGGAAATTTGCAGAAGAAAAATTTGATTTGAATGAAGTGAAAAATAGAATATTGAATATATATAACGATCTTTCAAAATTATGAAAAAAAAGAAACTTATATTTATTCAACTTAATGAGATTAATTTTGACTATGTATTACCGTATTTAAGTAAAATAAAAATCGATAACTTTAAGAAATTAATCGATGAGGGATTAATTACAACTTCGTCTGAAAAAAATTATGAAGAACTTGAGCCGTGGATACAATGGGCCTCAGTCGCTACTGGAAAAACTCTTCAAGAGCATAAAATATTTAGACTTGGTGATATTATAAAATATAAAGAAGATCAAATATATGAAATATTAGAAAATAAAAATCTTTCAGTAGGTGCTATATGTCCAATGAATGTTGAAAATAGGATGAAAGATCCAGTTTATTTTATTCCTGATCCATGGACCAATACGTCATCTGATAAATCTTTTTGGAGTAAAAATTTAACTAAGACTTTAGTTCAGGTTGTAAATGATAACACTAAAGGAAAGGCGAGCCTTCACTCTTTATTAATTTTATTTCTTTCAATAATTAGATTTGGAAAATTTTCAAATTATCTAAAATTTTTTTACTTCTTTATCACAGGTTTTCAAAAGAAATGGAGAAGAGCTTTATTTCTTGACTTATTAATCAATGATATTCACCTATCTCTTGTAAAAAAAAACAAAGTAAATTTTTCTACTATTTTTTTTAATGGGTTAGCACACATTCAACATCACTATTTTCTAAATTCTATAGCTATTAAAAATGAATTTAAAAATCCAACTTGGTACATTAAAGAAAATTTAGATCCATTCGAGGAAGCCTTAGTTGTTTATGATAAAATAATTGGTGATTATTTAGAAATTAATGATTACGACTTAATATTAGCTACCGGGTTAAGACAAGTTGCATATGATAGGGTAAAATTTTACTATAGATTAAAAGATCATAAAACATTTTTAAAAAAAATTAATATTGTATATAAGTCAGTTGAACCAAGAATGACCGGTGATTTTCTAATTACATTTGAAAGTCTAAAAAGTGCTCAAGTAGCTCAAAATATACTAAGCAATCTTTTAACGAAAGACTCTGAGCAAATATTTGCATTAATTGATAATAGGGGTTTATCCCTATTCATAACTCTTACATATGATAAAGAAATAAAAAAAGGATCTATTTTACAAAATACAGCATCGCTAATTGATTTATTCAATTACGTAGATTTTGTTGGAATTAAAAACGGAAAGCATGACGAAAAAGGTTATTTATATTATAGGGGTAATATCAAAAAGTTTTTACCTGATGACAATAAACATGTTAAAGAAATATTTAATTCGATAAATAGTTATTTTTCCAACTAGATAAAAAGTGAAGTATAAAATGAAAAATGAAATAATTGCTATTATTGGACTTGGTTATGTAGGTTTACCCTTGGCAGTGGAGTTTGGAAAAAAAATAAAAACTATAGGATATGATATAAATACCAAGAGAGTAGAAGAGCTTAAAAAAAAATTTGATAGGACAAACGAAATCAGTAAGAAACAATTTCAGTTCGCGACTAAATTAAATTTGACAAGTAATAAAAACAATTTAAAGAATGCAACAGTATTTATAATAACAGTCCCAACACCTGTAGATAGCAAAAATAATCCAGATCTCAAATTTCTTAATAAAGCAATCAAAACCACCGCGCATTATTTAGGTAAAAATTCTTTAGTCATATTAGAGTCCACCGTATATCCTGGTCTAACAGAGGAGTATTGTGTTCCTCTCTTAGAGAAATTCTCAAAATTAAAATATAATAAAGATTTTTTCTGCGGATATTCTCCAGAGAGGATTAATCCAGGTGATAAAAATAGAACATTAATAAAAATTAAGAAAGTTGTATCTGGGTCTAATAAAGAAACTACAAAAAGAGTAAATTATATATACAAAAGCGTTATCAAGGCTGGGACATATGTTGCTGCATCTATAAAAGTAGCTGAAACTGCTAAAGTTATTGAAAATACTCAAAGGGATATAAATATAGCCTTTATGAATGAGGTAGCCATCATTTGTAATAAACTCAATATTGATACAAATGAAGTCATTAGCACCGCTAAAACTAAATGGAATTTTCTAAACTTTGTTCCTGGTTTAGTAGGAGGACATTGTATAAGTGTAGATCCATATTACTTATTTTCTAAGTCTAAACAAGTTGGCTATGAGCCAAGGATTATTCTTGCAGGGAGAAAAATAAATAATGAAATGAGCAAATATGTTGCAAGTGAATTATTAAAAAAAATTAGGCAAATCAAAGTTCGAAGGAAACCTAGGGTCCTCATTATGGGTGTTACATTCAAAGAAGATTGTCCAGATGTTAGAAACTCTCAAGTAATAAAAATAGTCAATATTTTAAAAAATAAAAATATAGGAATTCATATTTTCGACCATATAGCAGATAAAGAAATATTAAAAAAAGAATTTAATTTGAAATTGGTAGATAAACCAAGAAATAATTATTATGATGCTGTAATGATTACAGTAAAACATAAATCATTTAGAAACTTAGGAATAAAAAAAATAAAATCTATGTGTAATAATAAAGGATTTATATATGATTTAAAGCACACTTTTAAAGAAAAAGAAGTAGAAATGAGACTTTAAATATAAATTTATGTTTAAAAATTTCTCATTTATAATTTACTCAATTATATCAACTTTATTTGAAGATCTTTTTTTTAAGTATAAAAAGATGCCAAAAAAAAATAATAAATTATTAATAGATGGTTTTGACACGATTCAATTAAAAAATAAGATAGATATTGATTTAAACGATTCAGAAATAATACCAATCAACCCTTTTTTATCAAAGATTAGACTCACCGAATCTCAAATCGACTCTTTTATAAATCATATCTTTAAAGATAACAAAATTGCTGAATATTTATTTAAAAACACGGGTTTCAAGTATTTTATTTCTCATGTAACGGCATATCAGACTTCACACATACCAAAAGAGCTAACCAATGAAAAATTTTATGCAAATCATTGGCATAAGGATGGCCCCTTTAGTAAAAATACTCATAAAGTAATATTTCCCCTAAGTGATATAAGTAATGAAAATGGCGCAATGAGAATTTTAAAAAAAAATGACTCTAAAAATATTTCTTTTTATTCAAATCTTAATTATCATAAAAATCAATACTTTGAATTTGAGAGTCAAAAGTTTGAAAGCGTATTTATTTTTAATCCACACCTTTGTTACCATAAAGCTGGCAATCCAAACGAGACCTCCATACGGCATCAGCTCGTATTTCAATTAAACCCCGCTACAAATTGGAGCTTCAGCAGGAATATTTCTAATACTCAACTATACAGAGAGCCTAAATTTCCTTTGCTTAATTATAAACTAATTAATAAGATTAAATTAGATTTATCTTAGTAAATTTTTTTTAAAATCATGTCTGTTATTTTTTGTTTAGTTGTATTTGTAGTTTCGAATATCTTATTATCTTACTATGCAAAAATTCTTAAACTAATTGATAAGCCTAATGAAAGAAAAAAACACTTCGGTGAAGTTCCTATTGTTGGAGGAATAAGTCTATTTTTATCGTTAATATGTTTTTATTTTATTGGAAGTATAGATAGTACAATTAAGCTCATTTTGCTTACTTCAGTATTAATATTTATTTCTGGTTTTCTTGATGATCTTTTAAGACTTGGTGTACTAATTAGAGTGGTTATTCATTTAATATCAGCATTTCTAATGGCATATTTTGGAGTCAAACTAATAAATCTAGGAAGTTATGAAATTATTGGCCTTGTAAATCTTAGTTATATCGCAATTCCATTTACAATTATATCTGTAGTTCTTCTAACTAATTCCTTCAACTGGATTGATGGAATCGATGGCTTAGCTACAGTAATGTTTTTACAATCATTATTAGCGATAGTTATTTTATTATGGATTAATAAATCTTATATTAATTTTGACTCAATATTTACTCTTTTGATATTGAACTCTATTTTTTTTTTATTTTTCAATTTAGGACTTACATTTACTGGTAAAATATTTTTGGGCGATTCCGGCAGTGTATTGCTAGGATATCTTCTTTCATGGATTTTGATTTATTTTGTTGTCTCGGATAAATTTATTTTACACCCAGTGCTTGTTGCATGGAGCATAGCTTTCCCAGTTTTTGATATAATAAGCACTATTATCAAGAGAATTTTCTTAAAGAGGAACCCCTTTTTGCCAGATAGATTACATATGCATCATTATTTACAGGACCGAGGTTATGGGGATGGAAGAGTACTAGTAATGTTGTTTTGTTTTGCAACAATGCTGAGCGTTTCAGGCGCATTTTTGTTTCATTTTTTTGGGTCTTTAGTATCACTAATAATTTTCATTATAACTTTTATATTTTATATAATATTTAATTTTATTTACGCAAATAAGAATTAGTATAATCTATTTTTATGAATAAATACTTTGAAGTTAACGACTATTTCTTAAAACACCACGAAGTTGCAAAAAAACTTGACTTTACAAAAATCTCATTCGCTGCAGATCTAATTAAAAAAACTGTAGAGCTTAATGGAACAATATTTACTATGGGAAATGGAGGTAGTGCTCATAACGCATCTCACTTTATTACTGATTGGGCAAAAATGTCTAATACTGAGAAGTCCATAAGATTGAAGGGTATGTGTTTAAATGACAATATTGGCATGATAACTGCATATGCCAATGACATAAATTTTGAGGATGTATTTAGCGGTCAATTAAAAATCTATTTGCAAAAGAATGATCTTGTTATAGTGGTAAGTGGCAGTGGAAACTCTAAGAATATTATTAAAGCATTAGACTATGCGAATAATAATAACGCCACTACATTAGCATTTCTTGGATATGATGGAGGTAAAGCAATTAAGATTGCACAAAATCATATTCTAGTCCCTTCATTTGATATGCAGATATGTGAAGATATTCATCTCAAGATTGGCCATATAATAATGAAATATTTATGTGACTTTAAAATTAAAGAATAATTCTTATGTGGGTCGTTAAAAAATCTAAAATTCATAGTTTTGGTGTTTTCGCAAATAAAGAAATCCCAAATAACACAAATGTAATCGAATATATTGGCGAACAAATTACAAAAAAGGAAGGTGACCGCAGATCTGCTCAAAGAATAAAAAAATATTTAAATTCTAAAACTGATGGGTCTGTATATATCTTTGAACTCAATAAAAAATATGACATCGATGGAAGTCCTAAATATAATAAAGCGAGGTATATTAACCATTCATGTGACCCCAATTGTGAAGTTGAAATAAACAAGGGAAAAATATGGATAAAATCAATAAAAAAAATAAAAAAAAATGAAGAATTGAGTTACGACTATGGATATGAATTTGATAAAGATGATTATAAAGATCATATTTGTAAATGTGGTTCAAAAAAATGTATTGGATACATTATTTCTCAAGATGCATGGCCAAAATATAAAAATCATTTAATAAAAAAAATTAAAAAACTTTCTACTAATTAATTTTTTAAATAAAAACTATTTACAAGCTCAAATATATTATGAAAAAACCAGCATCGTTTTTAGATAGAGATGGAGTTATAAATGTAGAAAAAGGATATGTTTATAGTATATCTGATTTTGAATGGATTAATGGAGCAAAAAATACAATAAAACTTTTGAATGATAATAATTTTTATGTATTTATTGTAACAAATCAGTCTGGTATATCAAAAGGTCTTTACTCAGAGAATGATGTTATTAAACTGCATAAATATATAAATCAAGAATTAGCAATGATAAATGCACATATAGATGATTTTTTTTATTCACCTTTTCATCCTGATTTTCCTGATAGATATGCAGACCTATCAAGTCTTAGAAAACCAGATATAGGCATGCTCAAGATTGCAGAAAAAAAATGGGATTTTGATAAATCTAAAAGTTTTTTGATTGGCGATAAACTGACAGATATAAGTTGTGCAGATAAATATGGAATTAAGAGTTACTTGTTTGATACAAATAATTTAGAACATTTTATAAAAAAAATAATATGATTGAAATTAAACTTTATATTTAAATTTATTTTTTACTCAGTTGAATTTGTTTTTGCCTCATTTCAGATCTCTCTTTCTGTTTATCAGTACGAACATAATAGCATTTAGGACAATACACCCCCTTTTTATAAAATTTTGACTCTATTTCTTTTTTTGTTATTGCGCTCCTACAGCCATAGCATTGCGAATATTTTCCTCTTTGTAATTTTTGATTTACCGTGACTCTATTATCAAATACAAAGCATTCGCCTTTCCATGCAGATCTAGTTATTTTATGTTTATTTTTGTAATCTAAATAAGATATTATCCCACCTTCTAATTGATATACATTCTTAAATCCCTTATTTCTGAGATAAGAGCTTGCTTTTTCACATCTTATGCCTCCAGTGCAAAACATTGCAATTTTTGATTTTTTACTAATCTTTAACTTTTCAAATTTTAATGGGAACTCTCTAAAACTATTTGTTTGAGGATTTATCGAATTTTGAAAACTGCCAATATCTACTTCAAAGTTATTTCTCGTATCAATAATATTAAAATCTTTATTTAGGATTATTTTATCCCATTCTTTAGGTTTGATAGGAATGCCTCTTTTTTTGTTTATATTAAGTTCACCTTGACCTAGAGAAACAATTTCTTTCTTAAGTTTTATTTTTAATCTTTCAAAAGGTATATAAGTATTATTATTTTTTTTTAATTCTAATAATCTAATATTTAGAAATTTTTTTATATTTTTTAAACTCTCATCTAACTCAGTTCTGTTACCTGACAATGATCCATTTATACCTTCCTTAGAAATTAAAATTGTTCCTTTTATTTGTTTTGATTTTAATTTTAATTCCAACTTTTTTTTTATTTGTTCAATTTTATTAAGTTTAATAAATCTATAAAATGAATAAATTGAATACATTTCTTTTTTGCATGTCATAATATTATACTTTACTTATACGAAAATGAATGATTGCTACT
>MDTB01141161.1_pt1 | contig 41732 bp, 41 predicted proteins | sample 811161 | NCBI WGS metagenome assembly MDTB01 (sample SAMN05326650, study PRJNA326480) | marine metagenome | isolation source: seawater | place: Mediterranean Sea | collected 2009 | reverse complement strand
TGGGAGTCAAATTCGACTCTCCGGTCTGCTGTTCTGCTGCCTTTTGTAGAAGTCCGCCGCTCGTCATGCTGACCATAGACGTCAAAGAGACGGTTATGAAACAGTCGCCGAGAAGACTTCGGTCGAGGGCTTTCAGAGAATAGAGGCCTCGAGCGGGATTACGTTACCATCCTCGTCGATGGCTTCGGCATCACCCCGTTCTTGTCGCCTACCTGCCAAGGCGGCAGCGGCCAAGGCGGAAATCATCATTGTGCCGACCAATTCAAATCCTGGGAGATAGATTCCTCGTATGTAAATCGTCATGGTTTGAATCTGATAATCCGGAACGCCGACAGTCTTAATCGAATAATCACTGACTGCCTTGAAATTCAGGTTGTAGTACTTATCTGTCCAACCTTGGTTCTTGGGCGTCCTCATCTGAACATATATCTTCTGAGGTGGGGCCAAGGACTCTATCTCAACGGAAACAAGGGGGATACTCAGTTGGAAACCCTCGTCATTGAGCTCTTCTCGATTGTCGATCCCAATTGCAAATCTATCCATCGCGTTACCATCGTTGTGAACAGCGAACACCAGGTTAGTATCGACTTTGGGCCTCAGTTGGATGAACGCTACATCGCTTTCGACGCGAAGTCGGCTGAACTGGCGGATGATTGCCAACACCGTGTAGGTGGAAGGTGAGCTTGTGACTGGAACGCCATTTGCCTGGGTGACCTCGGCGGTTATTGCGACGGTCTGAGAGCCCTCTGGTGCCCTGAGATCTGCCCTGAGCGTGACCTGGAACGATGCAGAGAGCCCATTTCCGACAGTTACGCTAGCAGGTCCCGAGTATGCCAAATTTCCAGCCTGTATGCGAATTTCCACCTTCACCTGGTGTATCGAGGGGTTTTCCAAGTTACAGTTCACTATTGTTGAACGTGGTGCCCCGGGCTCTACATCTATGGCCGAAGGTTGGTTACAGGTCAGGGTGATGTCTGGGACGGCCCCCTGTGCCTGAACAGCAGCCGCTCCGGCCCACGTACTGAGTACGTACACAACGAGGATCATGATGGCTCCTCTTGCTGACCTTCGCCCTGACATGGCGAGTGGGTCCCGACAAGCCGTATTTAGCGGTTCTTCAGACATGAACGCTTAATGTGTCTTTTATCGAGTTATTACCTTTTGACGGTCAGGATTATTATTTTGGTGGACCCGACCGGATTTGAACCGATGACCACCCGGTTATGAGCCGGGCGCTCTAACCAACTGAGCTACGGGTCCTGCATGGTCGGTAACGGGAATTAGATTTGGACCTTCGCGATGAAGAATGACGCGTATTGGTAGTCAAGGTTCAAGCGTCTTCGGCACCACAGGTGTCGCATGGCGAAGATGTGGGTGATGTTTTTCACGTCCCTTTTACTGGTGTCCGCGATGAATTTCTATGCAGTGATCAGAGATCCGGACCTCATAGACATAGACGACATTCATGAGTATCCCCGGGAGACAGTGAAGGTAGAGGGTGTTTTGACCAGCTTCGTGGTTGATCCCTATGGGGAACAGGCAGACAGAATAGATCTTCAAGTTCGTGAATTAGACGGGCACTCGGTAGTAGAGGTACGGTGGTTCGTGGATAGGGACCACCAGGTTCCTCCCGTGGGGACGGTCGTTACAGTTGAGGGCGAGGTGAGTGAATGGAGTGGCAGGATATGGCTCTCTTCCAATGGGTATGGAGCGATACAATGCAAAGAAGGGGATGGATCAGGTGGCTGCACGAATATTGAGTATGAGAGCCTGCAATTAGTCGAAGTTGCCATGGATCCTGCAAAATGGGTTAATTCATCAGTCAGGGTGGACGGGTATCTTAGCGAGGCAATTGCCCCAGATGTAACATACCATTCATTGTCGCTCATGGACAATCCGGCGTACGGAAATGCTGATCACCTCCTGTACATGCAAGTTGAAGGTAGACCTGTTGAATGGATTGAATCTGGTAGTCACGTCGAGGTTACTGGATGGATTCAATACGATCAGCGCTCTCTAAGATATCGTCTACTTGTCCAAGCCCGTGCTGTTGATGTTCTGAATGTGGGGCCCACAGTAATGCTTGACTGGGACCTCGACCCGCAGTCCCTCACATACGAAGTTGGAAAGTTGGTTCAAATTGACGGGATCGCCGAGGCAGGCGAGACGAGTTGGACCCTGAATGGGCCTAACATAGGCGACAAGATATGCATGCTCCCTTCCTCTTCGGATGTTGAGAATGGGACTAACGGTACTTCAGAAACATGGACTGGTCGTCTTTTATGGTCTACTGACGAAGGGACCATTTGTTTGGACAGGGGGCACGATGCCTCTGTACGCAACCCGATAGAAAATTCCGCAAACGTGCTTCCCATGAGGTCCGTAGCTTCAAATCCATTTGCATACGAAGGCGGGGCCTACACTTTCGAGGGTTGGGTGACAAGCACCATATCTCCCGACTACGACAAAGGATATGTCGGTGATGCGGCGACATACTTCGACAGGACCACTCAACTTCGTATACAACTAGTAGGGGAACATGCAGAATATATCGAAACCGGTCAGAGCATTCGATTCAACGCGACAGTGGTATGGTCTCAGAGTGAAGGGCGCGTAGTTCTCGAAGCACGCTCATGGACGCTTGGTGAGACCCCATACCCCTCACAAATAAACTGGGGCGACGGATACAACTCATGGAAATGGGAAATCGGCAACAGAGTATCCATCATGGGAATTGCCGTCATGGACGATTCAGGGGATCAGTGGGTGGAACGTTCTGGTTCTGATGAACGTCTTTGCTTACTTGGCGATGGTTCTGAGACTAGTCAACAAGCGGCTGTTGGCGAACCAATTTTATGGATTGGAAGACTGGAGACTACTGAGAACTTTGTAGAAAATGAGATGAGGTTCTGTCTTAACGTTCTCTGAGGGGTACTTTACATGGATCCTCTTCTACTTGACTTCGCATGGCTCATTGGGTCGTTTGTAATAGGGGTCATGCTAGGCAGCCTGACAGGGTTAATCCCCGGATTCCACGTGAATAATGTGGCTCTGATTGCCCTATCACTTTCTCCTGTGGCGGTTGGCATAGGCATACCACTTGATGCTGTAGCGGGCATTATTGTTGCATGCGGGACGGTCCACACATTCCTGAACTACATCCCCAGCGCATTGGTGGGCGCTCCTGATGATAACATGGCCCTGGCATTACTCCCTGGCCATAGGATGCTCATATCTGGTCAGGCTGCACAAGGCGTCGCGTATTCTGCAAGAGGGTCACAAATGGGCCTATTGATGTCTATACCCCTACTAATTGTCGCAAGATTACTCTTTGGAGAGAATCCTGGACTCGGCCTCTATGAAACAAGTAGGGACATACTTCCGTGGCTACTTCTTGTAATCTCCATATTCCTGATACTTACCGAGACAACTCGTTTACCTTGGCCTGGGCCTTTCCAGAAGTTGACCAAGGGGTTGAGGTATGAGTTTTCTAGGCCTGTAGGAATTACCCTTCCAGTCGGAAACCGTCGATTCAACATGAAAATGCGCGCATTCGACTTTCGACTGACGGACTCGTCGAGAAGTGCGGGCATCTTGGTGGCAACAGCTTACTTCCTACTGACTGGATTCTATGGTTGGGCTGTTTTCGAGTTGCCAGCAAGATCCCCGGTTGGTATGCCATCTGCGACCCTATTATTCCCTGGATTGGCTGGACTTTTCGGTATAGCCAACTTAATTGATATCTATGTGACCTCATCTGAGATACCTCCTCAGGAGCATGATTGGGAGTTACCTCCAATGCGCCCATTGGCTGTTCCAACATTTCTGTCAGCAGTTGTTTCGAGCGTAATGGCCATACTCCCAGGGATGACTGCAGCACAGGCAACTGTGGTGGTAATGTCTATGCGAAACTTCTGGGGAAGGTTGACTGATCCTAATTACGTGCCTGCGGACTTTGAACACGGCATTATCGATCAGCCCATAGGGAATACTAAATCAGTGGACATAGAGGTTGATGATCAGGACTTGAGCGACGAAGACAGGGATTTGCTCAAAGCAGCCTTCGGTGAGATCGAGACGACCCCTGATCTGGATCCCAGGTACAATGACCCCAAGAGAGATCTCGAGATTATCGCCATACTTTCTTCAGTCAATACCGCTGTGACTGTTATGGTACTAGGTTTCCTGTATATGGTTGGAAGGCCTCGATCCGGTGCTGCCCTTGCGCTCAACATGATGTATCCTATTGACATATGGGGGGCCGTGGAACCTCCAGCAGATTTCATACGATTGCTTGGCATAACAATAGCGGCCGGCCTACTTGCCGTGCCCATGATGGGGAAGGTTGGAAGAGGCATGCTTCGTCTCCATGAGCTGATACCCCTCAGATCCCTCGTTCTTGCAGTCACTATTTTCGTCACCATACTCGTTTACTTCTCAACAGGCTGGGTTGGGGTGGGGACTCTGGTCATAGGCACGGGAATAGGATTGATGCCACCTCGTATCGGAATAAGGCGCAGTCATGCGATGGGAATCATTCTTGTCCCCATTATGATGTACACATTTGCACAAACTCTGGATGGCTTCGGATTCATCTGAGGTGACTACTCCCACATCTGGTGTAGACTGGAACACTTATTCGCAAAGCACTGTCAGCATGGTTCGATAGCATGTCCAGCAACCGCTCTACAACTTTCTTAATTGTCGGAATTATCCTAATCGGAATGAATGCCCTTGCCTTTGCGCCATACGTTTCTCAGGCGACTCTCGACACGGTGTCTGAAGCGGTGGAATCAGGCTACGACGAGTCTTCGGACTTTGAGGACGATGATTCATGGGGCACGTCCACTAGTGAGCGTGCATACTTCGCGCACAGCATAACGAACCCAGTGGAGGTGGCGGACGGTACTGCTGCACCCCAGTTTGAGAAGTTGGGGCCATTCATCTACAATGTCACGACTCACAACGATCTTCTCGAGTGGGATGGGGATAATGGGACAATGACCTACTCCTCCTACGATGTCTTCGAGTGGTGCGAGGAATGCACACACGCTGGAGAGGCTTCAGTCTCAGGAGACACATCGATAACCAATGTGAATATTCTCTGGAACACACAGAGAATAGCGGGCATATCAACGGGAATCGAGTATGGCGAGCAATTCGCCAAGGCCGGATTCACCAAGAGCATGATGACCTACGACATGATGTACCTCGCTCCGAGCATGGACACATCAGATCAGATCTCAGCACTTGCCTCAGGCGCGGAGACCGCGATCAATGCCCAGACAGGCGGAGCATTAGACGCGGTGACTGTTGCAGGCATGGCTGATGCTATGGTCCTGGACGGTTTCTTCGCAAACTGGAACGCAAGCTTGACAGATGCGCAAAAGGCCGGTTTGGGAGCTGATATGATGTCGCCTGACTTCAGCTCTGCAGCGGGTTCGATAATGAACAGCGCCGTTGACTCGACGAGCGGGGTCTGTATGGCCCTAACTTGCGACTATGGCCCATGGATGGTCGCCGCATGGGGCGAGCCCAGCCCGGTGATAACGCCGCTGCGAGCGGACCTTCTGGGATACGGCACGACCGATCCAGCCGAGATGATTCTCATGGACTGGGCCGTATACGCGGGCGCTGCATCCATGATGCAGACCAATGGCGCAGGAGTTCCACCAGAGCTCGCAACAGACAATGCCCACAGAGTCGAGGTTCTCACAGGATACTCTTTCCCAGCGGATGATCTGGAGTATTTCCTCTTCGGTACGAATGCAGACACAGGGTACCCTGCAGGTATGCTAGCCGAGCAGGATCTGAGCGGCATCCCTCTCTACGGAGTGGTACTGTCATTATTGCCCCTAACCGCAAACCCACCTGATTACATGGGCTACATCCAGGAATACAACATCCCTGGCATCCTAACCATGCAAGGAGTTGCAGGCTGGTCATCAGACTGGCAACTGGCAGAATCGCATTTCCCAATGCGCGTTGCCAATCCAGCAGCTTCCGGGACCATGGATGCAGATACGTGGTGGAAGATGTCCTTCGGAGGCGAAGAGCCCCTCCTAGGAGGCAATATCGCAGTTGGCCTCAACAGGGCATTGTCACCTGGCGAGGGAGCATCGCTTTCCCTCGATAAGGTCGATGAAATTCTGTATGATGGCCCATATGCCCTCATGAATTCTGACATCGCAACGATGTTCATGTACGGCGAGCTATCAGGGATGACCTTCCCAATGACTTCCACTGGCCCCGGCGAAGGTGGAGTCCAGATGGAATGGAACGATGCGTATGTGGCAGGCATGTATGGGATATCGGAAAGTGACGCATCGCTACTCAGATCATGGGTTAACGACTTGATGTTCGGATCTGTAGTTGGCCTACTTCTCAACTTCCAGTACGGGGCTGGGCCCCTCACAACTCAATCGATAAGCAACTGGCTGTATGGATGGTCTGATCCAGTACTTGTAGGCCTATACGGTGTTGAAAACAGCTGGGTTAGCCTAGAGACCAACATGACCTACTATGGAAGTAACGGTTTCTCGACAGGCGATTACAGCGTGTATGAGGAGACGACTACGACACAAGGCGGTACGCCCGGCCTAAGAGTCGCCGAGGGATACCTGGACTCGGACACTGGTGACGTATATGCCATGAGCGAGCACATGCCCTGGAGATCGCCGGCCTCAGAGACCGCAACTCTCGGACTATTGAGCGCGCACGTTGGAAATGACTTGACCGATCAGAGTGATGCCTTCGGAAGCATGGCTACTGACGCTGACGAAGCCCAGAAGATCAACCTTGTCGGATATGCGATTTCAGAGACGACCGTCGAGGGCGATATGGACTTCAAGGGAATCCCAATGGTGCACCATTCGGTCGCATTGGAGCCCACTTCGAACCAGATACAGGCCAAGTTGATCGGGTCTGGAACCGTTGTGGATGTCCTCCCTGGAGCACTTCCGGTGTACTTCGAATCCAATGTGGACATATATTTCGAAGAAATAACTGGAATTGCCATGTATGGGAAGAGCACTTCCACTTTCCACCTAGACCTGAGAGGACCCGGGATGATGAACCCTGAGATTGGCGTAGACACGCACCCCGTGTTCGAGATACACACGGCCTCAGAGATTTCTGATGACGATGCTGAAAGCTTCGTTTCAGCGGTGATTGACAATCAGGGATTGATGTTCTGGACTGACTTCGGCACAGGCGCCGATGGAAGCACTGATGACATTGCAGACTTCGTAGCTGTGGCGCTGTACCTCATTGCCCTGTATCTGATATTCATTGGTGCTAGAGGCATGAGCGGTGCTCGCTCGGGCGAAGAATGATCTGTTGATTAATTCTTCAAGCAATAAGATATGACTTCCGCGTAATCCGGCTGTATGCCCGGATTCTCAGCGGCCCACGCATATCCGACGGTACCGTCCGGTTCTATGACGAAGACAGACCTTGTTGCGACCGTGTAGCCTTTGATTGAAAAATCATGATAAACGACTCCGAAGTCATTGATTACGGACCTATGGACATCGGAGAGAAGTGGGAATCCTATTTTATTTATCTCAGCGAAGGCCCCATTTGAGAAGGGCGAATCGACAGAAATGCCAACTACGGTGCAATCAGCTTTTTCTAAGTCGCCCATCATGTCGGCGAATGAGCAAATCTCTTCCGTGCAGACACCGGTAAATGCTGCGGGATAGAATACTACCAACATCCTGGTACCAGAATGTTCCTCGCTCGAGAATATAGATTTGTCTTGGGCGGTTAGGGTAAAGCTTGGAGCTGTGTCTCCGACTGTAAGCATGTGCGGTCGTAATGGTGTAAGGTACACCAATGCTCCGGTGGTTACATCCTAGGAGGGGCATCTATGCCAAGTAGTTCCAAGCCGGTCTGCAGTATGTCCCCCGTGAGGGCGCATAGGGATATTCTTTCGGCCCGCAGTGAGGCGTCTTCAATCAGTACCGGACAATGCTCGTAGAACGAGCCGAATGCCTGTGAAATCCTATGTAACTGCTTACAAATCCTATGTGGCGCCAACTCGGAAGCTGCAGTATCGACAGCGTCTGGAAAGGCCAAGATCTCCCTAGCCAAGCGAGCTTCCTCGTTCGAAGACAATGTGTAAATCGCCGGGTTCTCCACTGATACTTCACTGCCAGACCTAGCAAGTATGCTTCTAATTCTAGCATGCGCATACTGCAAATATGGACCCGTTTCCCCCTCGAAGCTTAGCATCCTCTCCCAGTCGAACACGTAGTCTTTCGTCCGGTCTGCCTTCAGATCGGAGTACTTTACCGCGCCTATGCCGATACTCTTAGCAATTGATTCTATTTCAGATGAGGTCATGCCCGGGTTACGATTCGAGACTGCTGTAGATGCTCTCTGTATTGCTTCTTGAAGGAGATCTAGTAGTCGTATCGCTCCTCCGCTCCTGCTCTTGAGTTTCCCTCCATCGGGACCCAGAACAAGTCCAAATGGAACGTGTTTTGAAGTGTGATCCTGATGGAGGAATCCTGCGATTCTAGCAGCGGCGAATACCATTTGAAAGTGCTGTTTTTGCTCAGCGCCGACTACGTATACTAAGTCGTCTGCGCCGAGCCTCTCTGCTCGATCGATTATGCAGGCTAGGTCCGAAGTTGCGTAATTGTAACCTCCATCCCCTTTCCTTATGATGAGGGGGAGCGGGTTTCCCTCCCTGTTGATCCAGTCACCGGGATACATGACCTCTGCGCCAGAATTGTTGCTCAGGAGCCCTCTTTCGTCGAGTCTTTCTACGACACTAGCAAGTATTGGGTCGTAAAATGACTCTCCTCTTACGTCGTCTTTCGTCAACAAAACTCCGAGCAGGTCGTAAACCTCGTCGAAATATGAAAAGGATAGGTCTACCAATTGTCTCCAACGTGCCATTGTAGCTTCATCCCCGGACTGAAGGTCTACCACCCTCCTCCTTGCACGTTCACGGAAATTTTCATCCGAATCGAATGAGGATCGGGCATCTCGATAAAATATACCGAGGTCTGCAAGTGCGTCTGAAGGTTGAACTCCTTCAGATTCTAAGTCTTCGAGTCTCTCAATCAGCATACCGAACGGTGTGCCCCAGTCCCCGACATGATTTTCACGGATTACCGTGTTGCCCTTCATCTCAAGAATTCTGACGAGCGAGTCCCCTATCACAGTGGATCTGAGATGTCCGACATGCATCTCTTTGGCGATGTTTGGGGATGAGTAATCTACCACCACTGTTCTTGTGGAATTTCTTTCCACACCATTCGTGGGGTGCTCGACAAGTTCTGAAAGACGGTCTGCTAACCATTTGCTATCGGCCGTTACGTTGAGGAAGCCTGCGGCAGAGGATGCCGAGGCGATGCCCTCGAGATGTTGATTCATTTTTTCCGCGGCTTCATTGGCGATTTCAACTGGTGATTTTTTGAGAATTCGGGCGAATTGGTGACAGGGTATTGCAAGGTCTCCGTGTGACTTATCTGTAGCTGGCCCTATGATCGATTTTGAATCGAAATCTGCTAGCCCCATATCGATCAAAACTGGTTCAAGAACCTCCGATATGGGTTTTATGAGATCACGCAAAGTATCAGCTCCACGGGTACCTTAGCACTGCAGCGATACCTCCGAAACTGCTTGCCAAAGTGGAACCTTCCTCGGAATCAAGAGAGATAAGAGATACATTGGCTGAGGTTCTAAATGCTAGTCGGCTAAGCTCATCCACGAGATCCATTGTCCTCTCAGGATCTTCCGCGGGAGACTCGGCGCCGCACGATGGACAATCGGGAATTTCCGTCCTGGATTGTTGGGAAGAGTTCCACTCATGATTGCAGGATTTGCATCGCCAGCCAACACGTCGGGCCCGCAGCCCCTCTGAGAGCAGGAGAGTGTCGACAGCACCTTGTTCCAAAGCTGCACGAACCATGACCTCCCCGTATGTGGCTTTGGGATGTGCCTGCATCACTTCACGAAGAAATCGGTCAACAAGTTCTCTTTCTGCATCTAGATCAATCTTGTCCATCAAAGAGCCTGCTCTCTGCACGAGTTCCCTTAGGCCACTCTCATTTGAGTAACCGACATCGAAATATGGCTCTCTTATCAGTTTCTTAATCTCATGATGTAGGTAATCATTCTTCATCACGAAATCCTTTGTTCCCCCCGGCCCTCCGACGATGATGCCGCTAATGTTCTCAATGTTGGGCAGCCAGTACGAACATGCATGTTCAGTTGCTCTCTTGAAGAAATTGTGGGCTGCTTCCTCGATCAAGCGCTCGAAACGCTGTGCAGATTGTCCACCCTGCCTGTGTTTGCCCATTATGTTGCTTTGGAGTTCCTCTTGACAGTGGATCCTCTTACCTGTTGCAATCCCATATGCTGCTTCTCCGCGATCGATTACGAATAATCCGTAAGACGTCCTGTCAATTAGCATCTCTTCTAATTGAGATGTCTCAAATGTTGAGTCGCACCTATACCTGTATGACTGCAGAGGGTCAGGAGGGTCATCCACGACTACTGAAATTAGTCTTGTCTTGTTGTTTCCTACGATGACGTGTCCCACGAATAAAGCGATTCCCCTTTCCCCCGGAGTAGTGTGGCGATTGAGTGTCGCAATCGCGGATTCGATTGCATCTTGAACGTGCTTCTTTGTCGACTTTGACTTTATGTTGGCGGCCTGTCCAGCCTCTTGAGAAAGTTGTTGCCTCACATCGTGAATCTTGCGGTCAGGCGGTATAACCACTGAAACTAACTCAGTCCCCATGCCCTTCATACCCCGTAAATCCTCCAGTGCTTTCTTCAGGCGGAGTCGTCGATACTGCTGTTCAGTGTCGTCACTCATCGCTGGAACCTCGCCCTAACTCACAGGGCCATATTCATGAAGCCTGTGGGCATCTCAGACGAGTTATTGATAGACAGTCGAGAACTAGGGTGCGTCGTGGATGCTCGCGTGATGGCGCTTGGAGGCAGTCTCTTGAGCGGTGATTCTGATGAAATTCATAGCTGGATACAAGAGCTCGCGCTAATTCTCAAACGACGTTCTTCAGAAGGTTCAGTCACTGCAATAGTTGTTGGCGGGGGTGATGCCGCTAGGCGCGGTATAGAGGCTGCCTCGTCATTGACTAGCGATAGAGATGCATTGGATCGTATTGGTATAGCTGCTACTCGACTCAATGCTTCCATGATTAGGGAAGGGCTATCTGGAGTCGGGGTTCATGTATCCGAGATAGCACCATTGTCGATAGAAGAGGCCTTGGCATCCCCAGGTAACGGGGTGGTTGTAATGGGGGGCACAGTACCGGGCCATACCACTGACTGTGTTGCGATAGAGTTGGCAATAGGGATGAAAGCTGAATCCTGTTTGATCGCGACGAATGTGTCTCATGTCTACAGTTCTGATCCGTCCCTAGACTCCGGGGCTACCAAAATAATGCAGATGAGCCATGAGGATCTCAGAGCAATCGTGGGAGAGGCTTCGGGGCACAAGGCGGGTGGAAGAACCGTAGTCGATCCCGTCGGGGCAAAGCGTGCGCGTGAGTTCAACCTAAATGTTGACGTTGTTGATGGGAAAGACCTTGCAGCCCTTGAATCCGCTCTTTCAGGGCTGCCTTTCAATGGTACTAGCATACGAGGAGAATGAGTGAATGAGCCAGACAAAGAGGCAACGAACCGCCATGACATCACACAGACATTGCACGGTATGTTGGGCCCCGATACCTCTTGACAGAGATCCGCCGATATGCAGGGATGAAGGTTGTTCAGTCACCCATTCCAAGAGAGAGGCTTCTAGAAAGCGTTTCACAGTGATGCTTTACCTGTTTCCTGCTATAGCCCTAGTTCTGGCTGTTCTGTCCGCCATGCAAGCGTAAGCGTCATTGCGACATGCCGTCTGCAGCCCTCTATGCGAGTGGTGCGTATACTGTCCGTCCTACCCGGCGCGGTAGGGATACTCTGCCTGTTAATAGGGGGAATCAGCGTTTATGGCATCAATTTGGATGCTGAACGTGTTCAAATCCCAGTCGTACCATGCACAGAGGTGTCAAATGAAGGCTGTCTGGTTGGGATGACAGGGTCCGATCTGGAGGTTCCTGCAGGCTTTCTTTTGATGGACATAGAACTGACTATTGAATGGAGTGAACCCTCTAAAAGCTGGATAGGGGTTGTCGATGCATCTTATGCTGATTCTTGCCCCCCTGATGGTGACGGGTTGACAGCATGCACCAAAGACGATTTTGAATTCATTTCCGGGGGCCCGGACTCTCCCGGTAATTTCAAACTTGATCTTCAACCAAATTCCTACAGATTCGTATCGGCTGGGAAGGAAGGCGCGGACCTAGATGAGCAGCTTGTAACAATTAGCCCATCAGTAGGCATTGCGCCGGTACTAGAATTGCTCTTAATAGCCATTGGAGCGGCCTTATTGATCGGGGCTATCGAGATGGTCTACCCCGTAGAAGTGCTTTGGAAACGTTTTGTTAACTCCTGATCCTGCGAGTTGTTGAAGGACCTGTGGCCCTTGGCAAGGTCATGAAGTCACAGATTTGCGCGAATTGCAATACTCCTGTGAAGATCGAGGGTTTGCCGAGTTCCTACGGCGGTTATGATCTGTACTGCAAGATTTGCGGCCACACCTGGCGCGTATTGTGAATCACAGATCTATGCCTATATTCTCGCGATGCCAATCCGATGGGAGGTTAAGGGGATCTTTCACTACGTCTGCTGCTATCGAAGTTACGATGGTTGAGCGAAGTTCTTCCAGTCCGGTGCCATCTATCGAGCTAACAGGCATTGATTCAGGGAGGCTAGGTGCATCGATATCCGCCTTTGAACGAACCAAAATGAACCCTCTGGCTCTTATGAGGCTCTTTACCTCACCTAGTAAACTCAACTGCTCATCTAGAGGAGTTCCGCCAGACTCAGACGGATCGATAAGAAATAATACAACATCCCCGGTATTCTCCAAAGCGGCTATTGCCTGCATCTCAATTGCATTTCTTTCAATGTTGGGGCGATCTAGGAGGCCGGGCGTATCGACCATCTGATATTTTCTTCTCCGATGTGTGAAGTGGCCCAGATGAAGTCGCTTGGTTGTGAACGGGTATGCTGCGACTTCGGGCTCTCCAGACGACAATGCGGTGATGAGGGCTGACTTGCCAACGTTTGGGGCTCCTGCCACTACGATGCATGGATTAGCAGGGTCTATCGAGGGGAGTTCGCGGAGAATATCGCGCGCTTTGTTCAACCATTCGAGCTGCGGTTCCAGCTGGTCAAGAACTGAAGCGAAACGTCCGTAAGCGGACCTTCGGCTCTCATGGAAACCTGCAATTTCGCGTATCCTCAACATTTCAGACTGGATTCGGCCAGCTATCCTACGAACCTGCTCAGCACCCCATTGTATGCCTCCGAGATTCTTGCGGTAATCGTCGGCGCCAACTGAAGCATCAATGAGGGCCTGGTCGAAAGGAGGGAGAGCATTCAGACTTGGCCACCTATCAACCCAGTCGAGCAGTGTGGTTGCTATGGTGTCGGATGATGACTGCACCATCCTATTCATCTGCTTCCTGACTCTATGATACTTATCTGGGTCCTCGACTAGTGCTGCCATCTTACTCGCTTTTCTGAAAGCCTTATCGACGATTTCTTGGGGCAGCAATACGGTTGGTATCCGCCTCCATTCCACCGACACCATGGTAATCCCTGCTGTAGCGGTCTCGTGTGACGGTCTTGAATTGCATGGGCGTTGAAGTCGGCATCTCTGCGTCTTCCTTATGTATCTCGGATTGACAATAGGCATCATGCCGAGCACCGATGGAGAGCATGGGCGAGACCTGCCCGACTGGGCCGAAACGATGTACTATGCATATGGTTCACCTGATCTTTCTACGCGAGGAGACGTTTACGTCGGCCCCCTGATCGGCCGTAAATCGGGCCTCAGGAAGGATGATCTTGTTGAAATGGTGATTGACGCGCGATCGGTAAAATCTGGGGAGTCGAATATCATCAGGGGGATGCTAATCTCGACAGGTAGGAGCTCTGTAGACATCATAGATGAAAATAGTCAGTTCCGCTCATTCTCTCGGGACGTGATCGTTGAAATTCGACTAGTTGCCCACATGAGGCCCCAGTACATAGATGACGATGAATTGTTATTCTTCGAAAGAGAGGACATGCGTCGTCGGACTAGCGTTAGTGAGCAGGCGGAAAGGAAAGCTGATGGCCATGATGATTCACATGTATGGGGCTGATTCTGATGTCTGATCTTGCAAACAAGCGCTGCGAGCCGTGTCAAGGTGGCGTTCCCCCTCTCAAAGAAGAAGAATGTGAGAAATTTATGTCCGACATAGACAAGGGGTGGGCCCTAGTGGATGTGCATCATCTCAGGAGAGTATGGGCATTTCCAGACTTCTTGACGGCTCTTGATTTCCTAAATTCGGCAGGCGCTATCTGCGAGCAGGAAGGGCATCATGCTGATTTTGAAGTTGGTTGGGGGCGTGTTGAGGCAAGAATTTGGACCCATAAAATCGATGGCCTGACTGAATCAGACTTCGTACTCGCGGCCAAATTCGACCAACTCTGAAAGGTGGCATGATGAGCAGGGTGCAGGACATCATAATGTCCAGACGCTCAATCTATCGATTTGAAGAAAGGCCTGTTGAGATGACCTGCCTTGAAGCTGCCTTCGAGGCTGCTAGGCATGCCCCCTGTCACAAGCAGACTCATCCGTGGAAATTCTATATCCTCGGAAAAGAAGCTCGTAGGTCGTTGATTCCTGAGATAGAAAGACTAGCCGTTGAGAAGGCTGCAGGGAAGGGCGAGAATGAGGTCCGAGAGGGAATTCAGAAGGCTATATCGAAGATTTTGTCACCTCCCGTGCTAATAGCAGTCACATCCGCCATTACTCCTGAAGATGATTTCAGAGAGATGGAGGACTACGCCGCAACAGCGTGTTCCGTGCAGAATCTCGCCCTCTCACTTTGGGATCAGGGCATTGGATCTCAATGGTCCACAGGAGGCATAACAAGGTCTGATTTCGTCTATGGGGCACTTGGTATATCGCCGGCGAAAGAGAAGATTGTGGGATTTGTGAAGGCGGGCTATCCAGCGTCGATTCCTCAAAGGGAAAAGAAGTCGATTACTGAAATCAGGGAGTATCTCCCCTAGAGTCATCCGATTATTACAACTTCACCAGTCCAATGGAACACCAAAAGTTCTCCATCAGAGGTTTCCCCGAAACCAACTATCATCCCCCCAGAAGATCCTACATACTCCTCGGACCAAGTTCCTGATTCTTCACGCATAATCCATAACGATCCCGAACAAAAATCGCCGTAAAGATACCCGTCTCGAAGATTTTTTGGACCCCAATCCATCCAGAATCCGCCTGTGATAGAACAATTCCCATTTTCATGGGGATAGGATCCAACAGGATCAGTCATCCCCGCAGGTAATGACGGCCCATCTTCATCTAAGTTGCAAGTACCGTCCTCATTCGTGAAACCATTAGGATGGAATCTGTGCTCTCCCTCCCTATCTGACCAGCCGAAATTAGCACTTTCCATAAGTGGGATCAGATTTACTTCTTCGTAACAATTCTGCCCTACGTCCGCTATCCATAATCTATCATAGCTGTCAATATCGAACCTCCAAGGATTTCTCAATCCGCTATGAAGGACATATTGATTCCCAGTTTGATTTTCCGCTACGGGGCTAATACCACCTTGTTCGTATTCAAACAGGAGGATGGACCCCAGGGGTGTTGAGTTATTTTGCCCGTTCTGATGAGGGTCGTTGCTGCCACCCCCATCACCCACCCCCCACAGATACTGATTGTTGCCAAGTGGCAGCAGGTAGCCGCCATTGTGGTTCCTGTACGGCTGTTCGATCTCCTTCAATATAGAAATTGAAGATGGATCCAGTAACCCCTCGCTGTCGACGGAAATAGTTGCCAATGTGAGATTCGATTGATTTGGGCCCTCACATGACCCTTCAGCGACATATGATATCAGAACAGTGTCATTCGCCTCAAAGTCGTCTTCGAAGGCCACGCCAAGAAGGCCTTGCTCCACATGACACCTGTTTACGACTTCGCTCAAGTCTGCTACTAATTCCAAATTATCGCCGTCCCAGGATTTGATGTAGCCACTTAGATAAACGATCCATAATTCGCCACTCACCGGATTGATAAGCGACTGATGTGGTGTATCAAATGCTTCTAGAAAGAGGCCGCAATCCAAATCGAAAGACGGATTTAAATCGCAGCCCCAGGAGGCGGGTTCTGGCCATTCGAATCCTTCTTCAGATTCAGACATGCAGCCGCTTGACGCAGACGATAAAACGAGAATCAAAGCGACTAACAAACCCCTCATCAGGTACCTCACCCAAAGTAGGCTTGTATGCCCGGCACGTTTGAAACCGCTGCACCATATGTGCCAAGATGATCTTCGGCAGTGGCAGGTACCATGTCCTCAGTGTAGAGGGTATCCCACAGTATCTCTTTCCCTTCTTCGTCATCACTCAGCGCACCGAGAGCGGCTTGTACAAGCGCCACAGTATCAGCATCCATATTCTCTGGATTGTAAAGCGTCGGGTGGCTAGGTGCCTGGCCGAATGGCTCTAGCATGACTACCTCGTCCCGATCTAAGCACCAGTCGTACGCATCGGATCCAGTGCAGTATGTGTCATACACGGTATCCTTGATCAGTGCGACGTCTCCCGTACCATCCATCATGCACCTCATGGCGCCTTTGTAGGACGAATACGGAGTACTGCCCCTTGGAATGCTGGAGTCATTTGAGAAGAATCCATGTACTGTGGCTTCCAATGAATCGATATCATCAGCATCGCCTTTGACTTCGGCGTATCCATTTCCAATCAGATATCCCATCGGTATCAACATGCCTGCACTCTTCAACCAACCAGTGTGGCATGATCTCTGGCCCTCCATCAGGGCGAAAGGGTCGGTATCAGGATCATCGTCCAAATGTGCTGCGGCTATGTCGGAATCAGCCCTAACCCATGCAGCAGCATTGTAGTAAGTCCTGCCATCCCCTTTTGTCTCAGCAGCAAGGACGTCCAGATCGTATACTTCCCATGCCAACCAGGCAGCCGCTCCGTCAACAAAACCGATATCGGCATTACCCTTGTCTATGGCCTCAATCAGAGGTCCTGAGTCGCTAACTGGGTAAATCTCAACATCCCAATCATCCCCCATCAAGATGCTCATCTTATCGGCCAGGTGTTGCGGATTATTGCCCCATACCTGGTAGTCCTCCTGAACTTGATATGCAATCGTCAAGCAGTTCTTACCTTCATCGCATGGATCATAATCTGGCTCATACATGAGAATATAGAATCCCCCTCCGAGAAGGAGCAGGATGGATATTGAGATTGCTTTGTTGGCCTTGGCCCAGCTAGTTACTTCGTCTACGTTCATGAACCTGCCCGACAGTAAGAGGGAAATAAAATTTAGGCTGGCCTAAAAAATGGAAAAAAAAAGTCCTCTCTCCTTAATATGGTCACGCTAAAAGCCGAATAGCCACTTTGGATACAAGAAAAGCCTTCCGAGAGCAGAGTCTGAAAATCTGAAAAGTTGAACTCTGTGCCTCCCGACCCTTACCAATTTCACGCCTTTCTGGCTGGCCATCTCTCTCCATCGATCACGGTCCTTGACTGGAAATGAGTTTTCAAATCTCTTAGGGGTCGCCATAAGTTTCCAACACTTCTTGCCGACGACTAGATCGATTATTTCGACCCTACATTCATCCGTCATTATCTCCTTTATATCTACCATCACGGGTTCCTCTCTTTGTTCCAATTCGGACATTACTTCGTCAAGGGTTGGTATTCTAATGCCGATTTCCTCGCCTGCAGAGATGATTTCGCCCATCTCCAAAAGGCGAGTCTCGATGAGTTTACCTTTCAACCACATATCATCATCATGAAAGACGAATAATGTGCCGTCGGCGGATTCCCTTACATCAAATTCCCAATATCTGAAATTGGAGTCTGAGACTATTTTCAAAGAATTGTGCAAGCCCTGAACTGTGTTCTCAAGTTTAGTTCCGGATGCGCCAAGTCTATGTCCAAGATTGCGCATGTACAATTACCCCACGCAAGCCCCCCCTATGATGTCTGTCACTACATCATTAGTGGTCGAGTTTTCTGGAAATCTTGATGGTGTTCGATTATGGGATGAGATGAGGTCACACGCCGGAGTGATCTTGCATACCAATGTACCATCCAGATATTATTGGGTGGTTCTGTACTATATCGAATCCATATAGTCCCTGCATGGAACGGAGTATGCCAAAATTCGCATAATCTGCGCCATTGGGCTCTTGCTTTCCGAAGAATTTCCCTTGGATGCCTTCTGACATGACATCTAGCTGATATTGGAGATTTTCCCGTGGAGGAAGTTCGAACATTTTCGCCCTACTTCTCCCCACCATACGCATTATGAAACCTCCAATCCACTTGTTTATCAAACGACTTCCAAAAGAGAAATTATCAACCCTTGTGACATAATCGAGAGCCTGAACAGAGGTTCTGTATGACGTATAAATCACCGCTACTATCGACTTACCGAGAATTTGATTAGAAAATTCCATCCAGCGATCTTGTTCTGAATCTTCTCCCACTCTGGGGAATGAGTTGGCGCCTGTCGAATCGATGTAATGGAGAATATGATTTGAGTCATTGACCTGAGTACCGTCAGCATCCACATAGATCGGGACTTTGCCCCAACTGGACCATTTGAGTTGGGTCTTGAAAGTGGGATCTACCTCTACTTTCGAGTACTCGATACCCCTTGACCCCAGAAGTGCCTTTACCTTGAAGCAGAAAGGGCAAGTTTCGAAGCAGTACATTGTTGGCTGACCATTGACGGTCATTTCCGGAACGCGTTTCGCCTGTACTCCTGAAGTAGGCTTTTCAGCTGAATCATCCCCTGTCATGATATCACTCCAAGAAGGAGCCTTGTGAATCCATCGGATCAGAAATGCACGCCGATACTCGCAGCCAGTATAGAATTTCATCCGTGGTGTTTTTCTCACGTCTCACTCAGGGCCGAATATGGCTGATGGCTTCCACGTGGTCACAGGAGCATTCGGTTATTCGGGAAGATGGATTGCCAAATTGCTTCTAGATCAAGGAGTAAGGGTCAAAACTCTAACAAATGCAATTGGGAGAGATGATCCATTTGATGGCAGTGTCGAAGTGATGCCTCTTGATTTCGAAGACAGGGATTCTCTCGTTAGGTCCTTACGTGGTGCAGAGGTTTTGTACAATACCTACTGGGTCAGATATAACAAGAAATCAGGCGGTTACGATCATTCTTTGGCCTCAAGAAACTGCTCGATATTGTTCGATGCTGCACTAGAGGCTGGAGTTGGCAGAGTCGTACATTTCAGCGTCTCTCGACCTGAAGATGCTCCCGGGTGGACATACTTCCAGGGCAAGGTGGAAGCAGAGAGTGCATTAAGAGAATCTGGAAACTCGTATGCGGTTATCAGACCGACTCTTCTTTTTGGCGGCAGGAGGAATGTGCTGGTCAACAATATGGCGTGGCTGATTAGAAATTTTCCAGTTTTCGGATTATTTGGATGGGGGAAATACCCTATACAACCGGTTCACGTCAAAGACGTCGCTCTTATGGCGATAGAAGCCGGCATGAAGGTTGAAAATGTCACAATGGATGTTGCGGGTCCTGAAATTTACACTTACAAAGAATTCGTTAAGACGATGGCAAGGGGGATGGGGGTCAGTAGACTGATCGTTCCAGTTCCCCCTTTAGTTGGCTGGTTGGCTGGCAGAGTATTCGGGATTTTCCTGAAAGATGATGTCATAACAATGGCTGAGATAAGGGGTCTGATGCAGGGTCTTATGGCTTCTGAAGAAGAGCCTCTCGGGAAATTAATGTTCAGCGAATGGGTCTCAGAAAATGGCGCCAGTTTAGGTCTCAAATACCACAACGACCTTCGTGAAAGAAGATATTCTTCGCCCGGTAAAAACGACGTGGGATGATTAGACCTCTGGTATTGTTGCGACTCCAAGCAAAACCAGAATCATTAGTATCGCAAAAGGGACGACTTGTATGTAGTTGAGTATTAGTCCGGCCACTGCTTGACCGTTGCCCACACCGGATGTTCTAGAGTTCGAAAGCCCTGCATGCGAGAAGGCGACTCCAATCAGGGCCATTGGCAGAGATAAGAAGCAACAAAAGAAGAAGAATAGCGGGGCGATGACGGTGAATATAAGAGAGACAATCCCCAATACCATGCCTGCTGCAGCTGCGCTATTGGACGGAAGACGCTGATAGGAAACTACCACATTTCCCTGGACTAAGCCAGGGGGAATTCCCTGCGGTAAGGGCACGGGTACAGGAGTAGGGGAGGGGGTTGGAACCTCTGGAGGAGATGGGGGCGCAGGTGGCGGCGGCGGCGCAGGAGGAGGGGGATTGTTGGAAACCACGTCATCCCAGAAAAGGAGATGGCTATCTATATTTTCAATTGAACACCAGTTGGTATCCTATCGCGAATACAGCGACGTCACAAATGGCGTGGGATATCCAGCAGACCCATATCGACCTATGGCGTATGTACAGCCATGACCAAATTGCAGCTGCTGAGATCAAGCCGAAACATGCTATTACAGTCTGCCACCATTCGAACCCGAAGAGATGGAGTGCTAGAGCGTGATGAAGAGTGAACATCAAGGCGGATACGATGATTCCTCCGGATTCACTTCCTGTAAGTTCAATTCCCTTTACAGTTATGAACCAACGGAAAACATACTCCTCAAGCATACTATTGAGAAATATCCAGTAAAACATTCCAGCCACGTAGACTTCAATACTGGTCAGACCGGTGTTTTGCAACTGTTCGACCATGGATTCGGTATCTATGGAATCTCCAAGAACAATCCACACTACGAATATTATCACGCTCATAGCCACGCCTGTGACGACTCCCTCGATTATTCCGTTTTTATCTGAAGGCGACCATGAGAGAGGATTTCCCTCGACCCGCAAGAACCAGTATGTTGGGATGAATAATATCCATGCCTTACACAGGATGAAGAATGCCTGGGATGCCAATTCGCCGTCAATCACAAGAAGAGTCATCAGTATCGAAAGAGTGGGGACAAAGCCAACCAGCGATATTGCTAGTAATGCGTTTTTCTCTTGTCCCATACAAAAATCTCGGAATGCATTGTGCATATCCTTTGTGGCTGCTGTAGAGGAGTCACAGACGTACTGGCCTGGTGGCTCCACATGCCTGACATTTCAGCAAATAAGTACGATCTTCTTTGATGAACCTTGTATCTGGTGCTTTGCACTGTCCACAAAGAATGAATGTCTTGACATAGGCCACTATCTTCTCCTTGATTCTCTTCGGCGGCACTCTTCCTTTGAGCAATATTCGAGTAGATTCCTGGGTGCCGGAAGTGCCCAATTCATTGATCAGGAATTGATAGACGTGGTTTGCATCACGATCCATTGAGTCAACTATCGAGGAGAAGTTTCGAAGTATAGTCTGATTTCCCTCCAGAAGGATTTCTGGCTCAGGCATTGTCCAGCGGGCACGCTCACTGATATCCTTTGGAATACGGTCTCTAGCCCTGTCCAACAGCGACTCGTAATCGAACTCTCCCATGAGGTTGCTGAACCACCTGTCCCTTTTCACCTCACCGGAGAGGATATGGGCACACAGCCTTGGCAAAGGGCATGGTCGCTCCCATCGAAGTGAAGGTGGTACGCACGCACCCCGATGCTGCGTTACCCGTGAGAGGCTCGGAATACGCAGCTGGTTGGGACATAAGAGCCGTCGAACAGACGATCGTGGAATTCAGAAGTTCAACCATGGTCCCCACTGGGTTGAAAGTTGCTATTCCAGCGGGATACGAGGGGCAGATACGTGCAAGATCGTCTCTTGGTCGAAAGGGGCTAATCCTCCCACACAGCATAGGAACGATTGATGCAGATTATCGAGGAGAGTTGTTCGTGCTCATGACTTGGATTGGGGAAGGGGAATCGTACACCATTGAGAAAGGAGAACGAATAGCCCAGATGGTGATAGCGCCTATCCCTCCAAGCGAGTTTATCGAGGTAAAACTGGAGTCTCTGGGTGATACGGAGCGAGGGGAAGGCGGTTTTGGCTCAACAGGTCGTTTCTGAGTTCCAAACCTAAACTATGTCCGAAGCATTCTTGTTACCCGGGGTGGGCTTCAGGCCATGCCACCTCAGTCTATTGATGAGCTCCGCTCTGCAGTTGCCACAATGAAAGCAAAGGGGCTTAACTCCCAACAAATAGCTGATGAGCTCTCCTTGTCCCAGACAACGATCCAATGGTTATCGTCCAGTCAACAGCCGGTTGATGATCATCCTGCAGATATCAGAGTAGGATGGAGGTCCATAGCCGTCAAAGGTGAGAGGATCGAGGCAATCTCAGAAATTTTCGCGGACATAATGCTGGAAGAGATAGAAGAGGAAGTCGACTCAATTGTCGGCATTTCCATCAATGGCATACCATTTGCCACATGCATAGCTTCTGGGATGGATCTTGAACTCAGCGTGGCTCGTAGTATCAGCGAAGAGGAAGGTGGACACCTGTCAGAAGTTTTTGCAGGGGTAGAGGGTAAAAGAGTCGTCGTGATAGACGACGTCGTTTCATCGGGTTTGACAATGCGTAAAACCATAGAACACCTCACTAACGCTGGAGCCAAAGTTTTACTCTGTCTCGTATTAGTGAACAAGACTTGGATGGATGAGATTGATGGTATCCCCCTGAGAGCCCTTGTTCGCGCTGCTAGAATCTGATGAGGAAGGCACACATGCACTGGGCGGATCATGCTGCAAGAGTCCTCTCGGAGAGAGGTGGACCACAGACAGTGGCATCGGGGATAACTCCCTCTGGAAGTTTTCACATAGGCCATCTGAGAGAGATTCTCTCAGCGGAAATGATACATCGAAGCTGCCTAGACAGGGGCATCGAATCAAGATACATATTCATCGTAGACAGCATGGACCCATTGAGGAGGGTATATTCATTTCTCGATGATTCTTATGGCCAGTATATCGGCCATCCTCTTGCGTTCATACCAGCCCCTGGAGTCGATGGAAAGCCAGATGCCTCGATAGGAAACTATGCTGATCACTTTCTAAGTCCCTTTCTGAAAGCACTAGAAGCCATAGGCGTAGTCCCAGAAGTTGTTCTAAACCACGAAGTATACGCATCGGGAGCATTAGAAAACAGAATTCATTCCGCTATCGAAAAGCGTGATGAGATAAGAAGCATCATAGAAAATATATCTGGCAGAGATCTTGATGAGTCTTGGTTCCCATACAATCCTCTTGGGTCCGATGGAAGTCTCGATGGGGTGAGGGTGACGGGGTATGATCGCCCGTATGTCCATTGGAAGGATAGACACGGCGTAGAAGGAAAGTCAGACATAAGAAAAGCAGATGGCAAAATGCCTTGGAGAGTTGATTGGGCTGCTCGGTGGGGCCTTCATGGCATAACCTGTGAGCCAGCCGGCAAGGATCACGGTTCAGCAGGCGGCTCATATGACACGGGAATGCCGATTTCACGTCTCCTAGGTTATGAACCTCCCAGCAAAATGGTCTATGAATGGATACAAATCAAAGGCATGGGGCCCATGTCCAGTTCCAGCGGCAATACGATTGGCCCCCTAGAAACTCTAGAAATCGTCCCTCCAGAGATTGTAAGGTACATGATTGCCAGAACGAAGATGACCAAGCATATCGATTTCAATACAGGGAATATGCTGTTCGAAACAGCAGATGAATATGAAAGACTTGTGAAAATTCCCCCCCAAGTTCGGGATGACGAGCCTCGTCGGAAGCAAGTGGCAGCAGCTACGGCACATGGTGCACTCAGACTGAGTCAAATTGCTAGAGATGTGCCTATTGAGGCAGGCCAGGTTCCATTCAGACATCTTTCACTTTTGGCACAAATCCGATCCGAAGACGAACTGGTGTGGGAATCATTAAGAAAATCCGGGCATCTTTCAGGAAACCCGTCTAAGGCGTTGAAATTACGTCTAACCAGGATGCGGGCTTGGATCAATGGAAGGCACTTTCCAGAAGAAAGCAGGATAGAAATATCGAAAATTGTAGATCGCGCTATACTTGATTCTCTCGATAACAATCAAATTGCTTTCATAAGGCATCTCGGAACCCAACTCAAAGAATGTGAATGGAGCGATTCAGCCATAGGGTCTTTGATCGTTGATTCCATGGGTGTATGCGATATAGGGGCTAAGAAGGGGTATTTGGCCATATATTCGATACTGATCAAGAGAAGAAACGGGCCCAAGGCCTCCACATTAATGGTAGAATGTGCCCGTGATGAGTTGTCAGAATTATTTTCCCTGACTTAGACTGTCCCGATAGTCAGACTCCTCGGCTCGGGAACTCCCTTGATCAATTCAGATATCGCCTTAACTTCCATCTTTGCACCTGAAAGTGTTGTTACGAACGGGATGTTTAGCTCGACGGCGAGTCTTCTCATCATATTTCCATCGAGTATAGCGCCCCCAGAACCAGTAGGCGTATTGATGATGAGTTGGATCTTTCCTTGGCGCATTAAGTCTAGTGCGTCCGGCGAGCCCTGTTCTGCTATCCTGTAGACAGTATTAGCGGGCAAACCCCCGGATTCCCGGAGTACAGAGGCAGTACCGTGCGTTGCGTAAATCTCGAAACCCATCGAATGCAGCTCCCCGGCAAGGGGTATGATCGAATGTTTGTCTGAGTCCTTCACCGTGATGTACACGCCTCCGTGGGTTGGAACTGGTATTTCTGTGGCCATCCTTGCTTTCAGATAGGCAGCGGCAGGAGACTTGTGAGAGCCCATCACCTCTCCCGTGGATTTCATCTCAGGCCCTGGCGCCGGATCTAGTCCTCTGAGCTTTATGAATGGGAAAACTGGCGCCTTGACGGCGACTGCGTCGATCTGTCTCTCGGGTATGTTCAAGTCCTCTAGGCGGTCGCCCATCGTGATTCTTGCAGCTATTCTTGCGAGGGGGATGCCAGTTGATTTCGCGACGAAGGGGAATGTCCTGGATCCTCTCGGATTGACCTCGAGGACGAATAGTTTGTCGCCCTTTATCGCAAACTGTATGTTGTAACATCCTATTACGCCGAGTTTGAGCCCTATTCGTTTTGTCCACTCTTCGACCTCCTCGAGGATAGCCTCTGAGACATTCTGAGTAGGGATGAAGCACGTTGAATCGCCAGAATGTATCCCAGCCTCTTCCAGATGCTCCATCACTGCGCCTATCAGTACCTCGTTGCCATCGCACACGGCATCCACATCCAGCTCTATTGCATTCCCTAGATATTCATCAACGAGGAGGGGTTTCTCAGGGGCGACATAAGCCTCGGACATGTATGCATCTAGCTGCTTTGAGTTCGCGAGCACTTCCATTCCTCTGCCACCCAACACGTAGGACGGTCTTATCAAAACTGGAAATCCTATCTCAACAGCACCATCCCTAACTGCGATAGGATCTTTTGCTGTAATGCCCCTTGGCATCCTTAATTCATTCCTAGCAGCGAATTCCTCGAAGCGATGCCTGTCGCTCGCTTCATCTACAGCATCAGGTGACGTTCCAGCCATCTTCAAGTCAACTCCCATGGAATGCAGGTGATCGAGCTGGTCCTGAATCGGCAATGCGAGATTGATTGCGGTCTGACCGCCAAATTGCAGAATTATGCCGTCCGCCCTTTCCCTCAGGAGTATTTCTATGACAGATTCAAGAGTTAGGGGGTCGAAATAAAGGCGATCGCTAGTATCGAAGTCAGTTGATACTGTTTCAGGATTATTATTGATTATAATAGCCTCATGCCCCATATCTCGTATTGCACCAACAGCATGAACGCAGCCATAATCGAATTCAATTCCCTGGCCTATCCTAATTGGTCCCGATCCTATAACGACCATTCTCCTAACCCCTTTCGAGGGGTCTTGTTGAACCTTGTCTATTCCTCTTAATGCGTTGCCACCCTCATATGTCGAATAATAGTAGGGAGTTACCGCAGCGAACTCAGCAGCGCATGAGTCGACCATCCTGAATATCGGGTGTATTCCTAGCGAGTGCCTGTGCTTCGTCATCTCGGAGACGGCGGAAACGTCTAGATGTGGCTTGAACCCATTCATCGCATCGACGATATGTGCGTCTGAGAAGCCGTATCCTTTCCATTGTCTGATTGAGCTTTCTTCGATGTCCTCTATGTCTGAAGAGATACCAGTCTTGACAATCTCTGCTTCGATTGAAGCCATTATCGAGAATCTGTGCAAGAACCACCTGGTTATTCCCCCAGAAATTTCTCTTACCTTCTCTACGCCCCACCCTCTTCTAAAGGATTCAAAGAGTGCAGCCATCCTGCGATCGGATGGTATGGATAACCATGATTCTAGAATCGTATCATCGAGGGGAATCGTGGCTCTCTCGTCCATTGTCTCTCCCCCAGATGCATCCGCCATTGTAAGTGGACGGGGGTGGGGTGAGCCGTATTCTAGGCTAGACCATGCTTTCAGGAATGCTTCTTCGAAGCACCTCCCTATCGCCATTACCTCGCCTGTGGACTTCATTGATGTCCCGATGGTCCTGTCCGCGGTCCTAAATTTGTCAAAGGGCCATCTAGGTATTTTTACAACGCAATAGTCCAGTGTCGGTTCGAAGGCGGCCGTTGTCCCCTCTCCGGTGATAGGATTTGGCAACTCATCGAGCGTGTAACCCACTGCGATCAACGCCGCCATCCTAGCAATCGGGTAACCAGTCGCCTTAGATGCCAGAGCAGATGACCTTGAGACTCTCGGGTTGACTTCTATAACTCGATATTCCCCAGTAGACTGTTCTACCGCAAACTGGACATTGCAGCCGCCCTTTATATTCAATCTTCTGATAAGTTTGAGTGCTGCATTCCTGAGAATCTGATGGTCCCTGTCTGAAAGAGTCTGTTGGGGTGCGACTACAACCGATTCCCCGGTATGGACGCCCATTGGGTCCAGATTTTCCATAGTACAGACAATTATTGCATTATCTGATGTGTCCCGCATAACTTCGTACTCAAACTCCTGCCATCCCAAGATGCTTTCCTCGATGAGAACCTGTCCTATGGAGGAATGGAGTATTCCCTGTCTTGCTATCTCGACGAGTTCCCCCGTATTGAACGCGGTACCGCCTCCAAGACCCCCTAGCGTAAACGCCGGTCGTATTAGTAGGGGGTATGCTCCGAGATCATCTGCTGCGGCCAGAACTTCGTTTATCGAGCTGCAAGCTATAGCACGACATACAGGAAGATCTATTTCTTCACAAACTTTCTTGAATCGGTCTCTATCTTCTGCGTCATCTATTGCCTGTAAGTCGCATCCGATTAATTCTACACCTAGTTTTGCTAGTGTCCCCTCATGTGCTAATGCTGTGGCTATGTTGAGTGCTGTCTGGCCGCCCATTCCGGCGAGAAGTGCATCCGGTGATTCGATTTCCAATATTCTCGCGACGACTTCGGGCAGAAGTGGCTCGATGTATATCTTATCGGCCATCTCGGGATCATTCTGTATTGTAGCTGGATTGGAATTGATGAGTATGACCTCATAACCATCATTCCGAAGTGCCCGGCAAGCTTGTGATCCTGAAAAGTCAAACTCTGCAGCCTGGCCTATTCTGATAGGCCCAGATCCAAGTATAACGATCCTCTTCAGATCGTCTCTCCGGGGCATCAGGCTCTACTCCTGACTCTCAGAGTGGAATTCAGATGATCATCCACGATTTCGGAAAATCGGTCAAAGAGCTTCGAAGCGTCATGGGGTCCAGGGCAAGCCTCGGGGTGAAATTGGATTGTGAAGCATGGCCTATCTATGAGGTCGAGGCCTTCTACAGTCCCGTCATTTGCATTGACGTATCGTACCTCGAATTTACTTTCCAGGGCATTCTCATTCGTGTCTGAATGAGCTCCTGAAGGGTGTGGTGCGAGCATCCCCTTGGCCGGATCTTCGACAGCAAATCCATGATTCTGACTGGTAATGTGCACTTTGTTGGAGTGCAGGTCTAGAACAGGTTGGTTCGCACCCCTGTGCCCATATCTGAGTTTGTATGTCCTGAGCCCTGCTGCCAAGCCCATTAGTTGGTGGCCAAGACATATACCCATGACAGGGAGCCCTGCTCTGACAGCCTCCGCCAAGGTGTTTCTAGCATCACTGGCGGCACCGGGGTGTGCAGGATCTCCGGGTCCGTTTGAGGCGAACAATGCTACTGGTTTCCAATTTGAGGCGATGTTCTCGAATGGTAGACTTGCTGGGCACCAAACTACTTCGAATCTACTACATAGTTCTCGAAGTATGTTATATTTGATTCCACAGTCGAGTACGGCGAGTCTGGGGAGAGGTTTGCCTTCTTCATCACTGGCCCCGGGATTGAGGAGAGCGGCTTCATTCAGCGTTACCTCCCCCACCAGATCTTCTTGATCGGGAGGGAGCATGGTTTCGAGTCTCTTCTTCAAATCATCCTCGCGATCGATGGGTCCGAATATAGCTAGAAGCGTCCCATGTTCCCGAACTCTACGAGTCAGGGCTCGAGTGTCAATATCGCATATACCCGGGACATCGTGGGATCTGAGAAAATCATGCACGCTGCCAACCGAGTCTCTGTGATCCGGATTAATCATGAGTTCCTTACATACTATCCCTCGAGGGTGTATGCCGGAAGATTCACTTGTTCCAGGATGTATTCCGTAGTTGCCGAGTAATGGCCATGTAAATGTTAGAATCTGGCCTGCGAAGGAAGGGTCGGTCATACTCTCCTGGTATCCGCACATGCCGGTTGTGAAGACGAGTTCTCCTTCTCCCGAAGAACAAGATCCGAAGAGTCGTCCCTCCATCCTAGTTCCATCTGCTAAAAGTAGCACGCCTGGAGGTCCTGTAAACGGTTCTTTGACCGTATTTTTGAGGAGGTTGTCAGCGGCGTCGGGGAATGATGGGGCGTCTAAAACGCCCTCTTGATTGAGGCCGGGGCTGAATCCACCGGGGTGACGAGGCCTCGACATCGAGTTTGATGCCTGAATGCGATTCTTATACATTCATGATTCAGAAGCACTTTTCTTATCGACAACATTCTTTCCTTCTCTCGAAGGTATGACTCTTATTGAACCACCTTCAAATCGACTCTGTATGGCAATAGAACTGTGCCACTGCGAGAGTGCGACTGCCAGAGCTGCAACTTCTGAATGAGGTTGATTCCCGACGGCCACATTATGATTTGAGATGCCAAATAGCTCCCCTGGCACTTTCGCGCCGCCGACGACTAATGCCACTGGACGGTCTCGCCGAATCTTCGGAAGCGACTCTGAGACTTCCTCCCCGTACATGGTGAGATGTACGATGATTCCCGGTGGCCTCTCATTTGTTCCTTTTTTGAAGGATTTCAGATACGCCATAGGCCTTGATTCGTATCTCGCAGAAAAGGTCCCGCCAAAACGTTCTGAAACATTATTCCAAGTTTCTATGATGCTGGGGTCTTCATCTCCGCATAGAACAATACCATCAGCCCCAAGCGCCCTAGCAGTGAGGCCGAGATGAGATGTAATCCTCTTGTCTCGGTCTATGCGGTGCCCTAGCCTGACAACCTCTAGCCAGGGCAAATGCTGTTCGACCATGAGTCACGGGAACGGCGGAGACACATCATCATCACCCTCATCAGAATCATCTACCATCTCAAAGACATCGAATGGAAGATAGTGATGCTGTCCGAGGACCCAGGATAGTAGTATCGCGCTTATTCCACTCATGGTGGAGGCATATGTTAGCGCAGTTAGCACGGCTAAACGTCCCGTTGCCGAAAGAGCGACTCCCGCTTCATCTATCGACCCCACCATGAACAGCCCTAGAGGCTCTATTACAAGATAAGCTACCAGCAGAGCAGTGGCGCCTCCGGTGAGAAGAAGTGCTGGGTTGCCCCTGTAACTTCCGAGTGCGAAGACAAATGCGGAAATTAAGACCAAGACCGGAACCACGATGCTGATCGAGTAGAATTGCATGCCAATTAGAGATGAAGGGATATCTGAATCACCAAGTTGGACACCTCCTTTAGCAACGGTGATCCACCACATCAGACCCACAGCCATGGCGTAGGCCCCTGATTGCAATCCAGCGTTAGTCATGAGGGTGCGCATGTGGTGTGGATCTCTTGGCCTATGCCTCACAACAATGGATTGCATGAGCTCCATAGTCTCTGGCGATAGGGTTTCTTCCACAGGGTTATCGACATTGCCCTCCTCCATCATTGGCCTTCATCGCCTTCCATCACATCATAAAGCCAACGTTGTTTCCAGCACACGTGAGGGTGGACTTGGAGGGTAGAGCGTTTGCCGGGGGTATTCGTCCACCGGTGCTTATGGGCGTAGTGAATGTGACTCCAGACTCATTTCATCCGGGCTCTCGTTCAATTGATTCAGTTCATGCTGTTTCTCGAGGGATTTCTATGATGGAAGACGGAGCGTCGATAATTGATATCGGGGGCGAGTCGACTAGGCCCGGTGCCATGCCGGTGGGTATAGGGGAAGAGCTTTCCAGGACCATCCCAGTGATTGAAGGAATCTTACAAGAGAGGCCTGATGCATTCATATCGATAGACACTAGCAAGCCTAAAGTCGCTATTGAGGCTTTGAGAAAGGGCTGCCGCATGATTAATGATGTGACTGGCGCTGAGAATAAAGAAATGATCGACTTAATTGCCGATGCCGGGGCTCAAATCTGTGTCATGCACATGAAAGGCGGGCCGCGAACTATGCAAGTGGACCCTAGATACGACGATGTGGTTTCAGAGGTAGGCGCCTACCTAAGCGGCAGGGTAAATGCTCTAATTGAAGCAGGCATATCTCCTAGGAATATTCTCGTGGACCCCGGGATTGGCTTCGGTAAACGCCTTGAAGACAATATCGCATTGCTGAGGGCTGGTCGAGAAGTAGTGCCGAGGGAGGATGTCAGGTTGCTTTGGGGCGTCAGCCGTAAGAGGATGTTTCTCGATCTTCTAGGGCGAAAAGATAGCAATGACAGACTTTTCGGGACGCTTGGTGTTGCGGCCTCTGCGGTATATTCAGGTGTCGATGTCCTAAGGGTTCATGATGTGCTGGAACATGCTGATCTTCTCAAAGCGATGACTTCGACGATTAGGGGGCCAATGGATGAGTGACACGGTTATCGATCTCGATGATAATGTGAGGGTCGTAGGCACCGCACATGTTAGTAGAACGTCGATAGATTTGGTGCAGGAGCAAATTTCAGAATTCGAACCGGACATTGTTGCAGTTGAATTATGTGAATCAAGATTGAAGTCACTGGAGAATCCTTCTGCATTGGACAATGAAGACCTTCTTTCAATAATAAAAGACGGTCGTTCCGGCATGATTCTGCTTCAGTCGGCTCTTGCCAGTCAGCAAAGAAGGATGGGGATTGAACAAGGAGAGAAACCTGGAGCAGAGCTTCTACGAGCCATTGATCTTGCGAATGAGATGGATCTGCCTGTTGAATTGATTGATCGGGATATAGTTACCACACTCAGGAGGGCTTGGAAGAAGATGGGAATCGTGGAGAAGGGTCGCGTTCTCAATGCACTCCTATGGAGCGATGATGGGGGAGATGGGGAAGACATTGAGGCATTGCTCGAAGATTCGGATATGCTCAGTAAAGTCCTGGAAGAGGCTCGCGATGTGGCTCCCAAGGCAGGTGTTGTCCTGATTGATGAAAGAGACCAGTACATGGCCAGCAGGATACGGCAAGTCTCGGAGCAAGGAAGAGTACTGGCGGTTGTAGGTGCTGGTCACTTGAGCGGAATTAAGACTGCGTGGGAGACGCCTCCTGGTGAAGGTGTTGGCGAGGTCATCTCAAACTTGGATGTAATTCCAACCCCTTCAAGATGGCCTAAATTTCTGGTAGGTGCCATCCCGGCAATTCTCGTCGGCATTCTTGGGTGGATGTGGTTCCAAGGAGATTTAGAGGGCATAGGAAACACCCTGGGATACTGGATGATAGCAAATGCTGCCCTTGCAGGTTTAGGGGTAGCCATTGCAGGGGGGCATCCTCTTTCGATCTTGGTGGGCGCCATTGCGTCGCCCTTTACATCACTAAACCCTGCACTTGCAGCAGGATGGTTTGCAGGGTATACCCAATACAAAATGCAAAAACCCACTGGACTAGATGCTTCAGAGTTCCTTGTGATCGAAGATGTGGCTGGACTCTGGAAAAATAGAGTTGGTCGTATCTTACTTGTTACGGCTCTTGGAAATCTAGGATCTTCGCTAGGAGCATGGCTTGCTGGGGCCGCAATCATAGGTACGATATTGGGTTAATTCGCAAAGGCCTGTTTATCTATGCCCCATTTTAATCGTGCCCATCCTCTTTCATGTAGGTAGTAAAGAGCCAGTTTTGTGACTAGTTCTAATCCGGCTACTGTAGCGGCCAAACCCGTGGCCTGATCAGAGGTTATTCCGAGGTCTGCCCCCAGGTAGGTTGCTGAAATATATGTTAGGAGGAATGTATCAGTAGTTGCAATTATCCTCCAGGTCATTGTCTTGACGAGGCTTCGCATAGGTGTGGCATGTCCCATAATCTACGAGGTGGTTGGTGAAATATGGCAATTCCGGCTATAATGACTCGATTACAACTGCAATGCCTTGGCCTCCACCTATACACGCAGTGGCAACTCCAAAACCGCCGCCGGATCTACGTAGTTCATGTCCGAGGGTGAGTAGTAGTCTTGTCCCGGTGGCTGCGAGTGGGTGGCCAAGCCCTACAGCACCACCGTTTACGTTGACTATTCGTTCATCGATACCGAGATCTTTCATACATGCAACTGCTTGTCCAGCAAATGCTTCGTTTATTTCCCACCTGCTTACATCATCAACTGAAAGGCCGGCTCTTTCTAGAGCCATCCTGCTGGATGGGACTGGGCCATAGGCCATAATTGCCGGCTCTAGCCCTACAATCCCCCATGAGACTATTCTTGCAAGGGGTTCGTCCCCATCGGAGGATGCCTTAGCCGATGACTTGACTACGACAGCCGCCGCTCCGTCGACGATTCCGGACGCATTTCCGGCTGTTACAAGAGATTCTGGCCCGAAGTGCGTACGTAGCTGTGACAGGGATTCTGGGGTCGTCCCAGGTACTACGTGGTCTTCATCTGATGGACCTATGGCGCCATCCGGCGTGCGTACCTCGACGATTTCTTGATTCCACATCCCATTTGAGATACTGGCCTCTGTTCTCTGATGGCTTAAGGCTGCAAAGGAGTCTGCCTGCTCACGCGTAACACGGAGTCGCCTGCAAAGTTCATCGCTGGTCTGAGCCATGAAACGATTTGAAATGGAGTCCAACAGATTAGTGAAGAGATAGTCCTCCATATCCTTATCCAGAATATGTCCCTGAGTCGGCGGTCTTCCTAGACGATTTACGGGTCGAGTGCCCCTGAGCACCATTGGGGCCTGGCTCAAATTCTCCATGCCTCCAGCCACTACAGTATTCGCTTCCCCCAGCATAATCATCTGAGCTGCGGTGACTACGGATTGGGCTCCACTGCCACACAGGCGGTTGAGTGTCAACATGGGTACTTCCTGGGGTATTCCAGCACGTAGGCCGGCATGCCTTGCTCCAAAGATGGCTTGGCCAGATGTCTGGAGGGCGTGCCCCATCACGACATGATCTACGGAGGATGGGTCGGTACCTGTGGAAGTAAGGGCCCCTTCGATCACAATAGTGCCGAGTTCCTCGGCAGAAACATCGGATAACAGCCCCCCTGATTCGCCATCGCCCCTCTTTCCACCGGACCACTCACAAAAGGGCGTACGCTTTCCTCCGACAATGACGACATCCTCTGCCATGTCGCTCCGTTACGCAGGTGCTACATGAGCATAGCGAGCGCTAATGCTGTGGACACCATCACGACGACGGTTGATACTGCGCCTGTCCAGAGAATTGGTCCGGCTGCTCCTGCCAGTTCTTTGACATCTATGCTAGATCCGATTAGCACCAACACAGGAACCATCAATACACTGCCGAAGTCCTCTAATTGAGCGGCGATTTGTTCAGGGATCAGTGTTGTAGCCAAAATAGAAGCGATTATGAAACCGGGTAGAAAGAGCGGTATGTTTGACTTTTTGTTGCCCTCGTCTGCCGATATTGTTTCCTTATGTTCTGCAAAAAGTGATGCTAGAGGTACCACGACAAGTAATCCAAGCACACGCGTGAGTTTAGTTCCCGAGGCTAAACTGAGAGCATCGCCCCCAAGGGCCTCGCCGGCTGCTATTGCTTGAGGGACAGCATGTACGGTTGACCCAGCCCATATTCCTGCGGTTTGATCGCTCATTCCGAGCAAATGAGCTAAAATTGGCACAGAAAGGAATGTTGCTAGTCCAAGGAGGTTCACGACTGCGACTATTGCCCCTGTCTTGGCAGGGCCTAAACGTAGTGAGGGGGCTACTGCAAGTACTGCACTTGTCCCGCATATCGCGCCCCCAGCACCCAATGCAAATGATTGAGGTTTATCGATTCCGAAGATTTTGCCTGCGATCATTGTTGTGATGAATGCTACCGTTATAGCAATCAGAATAGAAGCCAGACCTGCAACCCCCAAATCTCCAGATGTGAGGAGGGCAATGTTCAATCCAAATCCAAGAAGTACTATTGCAGCTGGCAAAATAGAGTCAATTGCATACTTCCTCTCACTTGATTCTATAGCGATTAATGAGGTAAGTAACAAACCGAATAAAAAGCCGAAAGTGCCTGCTCCCAGGGACAATACATCCTGTGAATTAAAGAGGGAGTCGGTTAGAATCGCCAACAGCGAAACGGTTGTAATTGCGAATACAGAACGAATCCGTATCAACGACTCACCGAGCCGACTACTGATCATCCTTATCAGTCACGGTGCCCAAGAACTCAGGTAGATCGACACCTGCATTCCTAGCGACATCATGCAACGGCGGGAGGCTTCGTACGAGGCTGCTGATGAAGTCCGAGGTGGCTGATCCATCCGCACTTCCTCCGCCGTCCCAGACGGTTATACTGTCGATCTTGAGGTTCTTGACGGCCTCTATCTGTGCAGCCACCATTCCTTCGATCTTCTCCACCATGAGAAGGGTTGCAGCGGCCTTAGCATCGCCGCCTGAACTGCTGACAAGCCCAGCATAACCCGCTGCCTTTGCCTCGAGGACCTTCTGAACGCCCGCTGCTTCTGCCTCATACTTCAGCAGTATAGCGTCTGCCTGACCTGCAGCGATACGTCTCTGTCGCTCTGCCTCGGCCTCTGCAGCGATCTCGATCTGCTGCTTCTGGATGTTCTCCCTGACAATGTCGCTTGCTCGGAGACGCTCTTCTTCCTCGACATACTTCGACTTCTGGATCTCGGCCTCTGCTTGGGCCTTGGCTATCTCAGCACGTTGCTTTGCAGTGGCCTCTGCCTCAGCAAGATCGGCATTCACCCTAGCAATCTGCGCCTGAGATGAATTTTCACCCTCGACTGCAATGGCTTCTTGTTCATTGACGTAAACACGCTGATCTGCCTCAGCCGCCTTCTTACCCTTCTCTGCCTGAGCCATGTTTTCAGCAACTTGGATTTCTCGCGCTCTAACTGCCTCTGCGGATCCTACTGCGCCATCTCGCTCTGCGTTGGCAACGTCGACACGTGCCTGCTCGACAGCTACAGACGCGGCCTTCTTACCAATACTCTCAATGTAGTTCGACTCATCAGTGATGTCGACTATGTTAACGTTGATCAGATATAGTCCGACCTTGTTCAACTCCGCGTCGACGTTTGTTCTGATGAGGTCTAGGAAAGCGTCCCTGTCTTGGTTGATCTGCTCGATCGTCAGTGTTGCGACTGTGAGTCTCAGTTGACCGAAGATAATCTCCTTGGCCATCTCTTCAACCTGCTCCAAATCCAACTCAAGAAGACGCTCGGCGGCTGAACTCATTATCCTAGGGTCTGTCGATACGCCGATCGTGAATGTACTAGGAACGTTGATCCTGATGTTCTGTTGCGACAGTGCATTTCGCATATCTATGTTGATGGTCATCGGAGTCAGAGAAATGTAGCTGTAATCCTGAATCAATGGCCAAACCAGAGTCGCACCGCCGTGAATGACCTTGGAAGCCTCGGAGCCCGCGGTTCGCCCATAGATAACCATGATCTTGTCTGGGGGGCAGCGCTTGTATCGCTGGGCGAAGAAAATTACCACTGCTACGAGCAGGAGTATTGTCACGAACATCAGGACGCCTATGCCTGCGGCAGCATTGTTGTTATCATTCTCTTGAGCAGCTGCTAAAGGGGACAGCATTAGTGCAGTCAAAGTCGCCAGAAGAGCCATTCGGGTGCGATGGGACATAGGTTGCACTCATAGAGGAGGGATATGAAGGCTGTGCCGGCTTTGAAAAGAGCGGAACTTGCTCATTCTTCCTCGGAAGGGGTGTAATGAGCCTTTTCAACCATCAAAACTGTGCCTACGACATCTTTGATGGCCACTGTTTCCTCGTTCGGAATCAGAGAACCATCGACAGACTTTGCATCATATTGCCTAAGAGATCCTTTGATGCTGACGGATACTTGTCCAGTTCCGCCTTTTGGTATTCGCAGATACACCGTTCCAGTGGAGCCCACAGCATCGTCAATCTCGATGGTGCCCTCTGCCTGGAGGGCGATGAAGAACTGGAAGACTTTACCTGTAGCAAACATCGAAGCAGCGCCTGATGCGCCGCCGACGATTACTGCGAGGAATTCCGGCCCTCCCGACTGCATGACAATAATTCCGGTCAAGCCGAAGAACATCATGAACGCCATCACACCTTGGAATGTCAGTGCCTTGAATGACGCATCCGCGCCCATCGCGTCGATGTCAATGCCGAAAATTCCCTCTGCCACATCCCCGATCCCGCCAAGAACTACCACCAGCACCAACCAGAGCAGAAACAGGACTCCCCCGATCAATGCGGAAATGCCGAACATCAGTTCCAAGCCAGTTGCATCGAGCAGTCCGAAGATGAAGTCTATCATCGCAGCCATGCTATACCTCAGATGGCGGCTCCCAATAGTGCTATCGCCGACAGGAGTCACTTCTTATTGACCCAAATGCCATACATCTGCTCTAACGCCATTATCGGACCCAGGCTGAGTCCAGTGGCCATTCCCGCCAATATGATCGATGTTCCATGGGAGAACCAAGTCATTGACATGTAGTATGAAGACATGCACACGCCAATCAGAAGAAGAGGAATAGCGACCCTGCGTATGAATATGTAGTAGCCGCCAAGGCCATCGAACGCAGGGTTGTCCGTAGCACGGTCGATGAGTTCCACTGCACGGGACATGGAGCCGCCCTCATGAGATGATCATGCCCAGGACGTTCATGGACCCGAATACAATCAGCATTATCGGTACTGCCCACCAGCCAGCCTTCCTGGTCAGAGTTCGATTATCGACCCTCTCCAAAGCGCCATCTTCGTTCTTCTCCAACCGAGTTTTCTCTAGTTTCGAATATGAGTTATCGAACTCCTTCTGATAGCGCCCCACGGAGGTTAGGAAGTAAATTGCAAGCAATGCGGTAGTCGCGCCGCTAACTCCGAATAGCTCTCCAGCGAAATTTATGGCACTGTCTTCCAGATACTGCCAAATCATCAACTGGGCTATCGCGAAGAGCCCCAGAAGTATGGAATCGCTCCTAGCCATACACCTGACTGCAGGACTTTACTCATGAAATGTTGTACGGTTTGCTACTTCTTCAGATGGCTGGGCCTGCTGGGCCAGATGCCCCATGTGCCTCTTGCCTTAGCGATGACTGAGCCTTCTTGATCGGATATCTCGCCCTCGACGTGGGCTATTCCTCGACCCCTGCGCAAGACCCTAGCTTCACAGTTCAATCTCGTGCCAACCCGGGCTGCCTCGATATATGATATATCCAGCTGAGCGGTAGCACACCACTCTTCCTTGGAAAGAGCGGCTACCGTAGCGCCCCCCATTGCTGTATCAAGGAGGGTTGCATGGAGGCCCCCATGGGCAACACCGCCCTTGTTGAGGTGTGCATCCGTCACTTCTACGTACACAGCACAACGGCCGTCCCCCATCATCTCGAGCTCGATGCCCATCGATCTCTGCAATGGTCCGAGATGCGGGTATGAACGAGATCCATCAGATGGCATGTGGCCTACGAAGGCATTACATGGCTTGAGTTTGGCCCTTATGCTTGTCCTGTTTGAACATCCCAAAGCCTGCTGTAGAGTCCCTTTGCCCGAACAAGCTGTTCATGGGTTCCTATCTCGGATATTACTCCTCCATCGAGAACTGCTATTCTGTCAGCATTCCTGATGGTTGAGAGCCTGTGTGCTATGATAATCGTAGTTCTATCCTTAGATAGAATCTCTACGGAGCGCTGTAAAGCCGCCTCCGTCTCATTGTCGACATTGCTTGTGGCCTCGTCGAGAACGAGTATTGGTGCATCTTTGAGCACAGCCCTTGCAATGGCAATACGTTGTCGCTGGCCTCCTGAAAGTCGATGCCCATCTTCCCCGATTTCTGTGTCCCACCCGTCGGGTAAAGCCCGAATGAAGTCAATGGCCTCTGCCACGGTGGCCGCCTTCAATATCTCAGCATCATCCGCATTGGGTCTCCCGTAGAGGATGTTATCCTTTACCGAACCGGGGAAGAGAGTAGTATTCTGAGAGACTAGGGCGATGGATCCCCGTAGGCAATTTAGGGTAAGGCCCTTTACGTCTTGACCATCCAGGAACACTCCTCCAGATACGGGATCGTGCAAACGCATCATGAGGCTCATCATGGTGGTTTTTCCAGCCCCGGTAGAACCGACTATCCCAATCGACTCGCCCGGTTGCACCGAGAGGTTAAGATCGTCATATATCGGACTACGATCGGGATATGCGAAAGAGACATCCCGATATTCTATCGCTCCGGAAACGTTCTCAATCTCAACATCCCCTTCTACGATTCCGATTTCTGTATCAAGCAGATCCAGCACTCGCGTTGTAGAAGCCATTGCACGCTGATAGAGGTCGAAAGTCTGGCCCAAGCGGGTCAATGGCCATAGCAAACGCTGAGTGATGAAAACGATTACGCTGTACGCGCCAATAGAAAGTGCGCCGTCTAATGCCATCCACCCCCCTACAAGCATATTTGCAGTGAAGGCAAAGAGGATGGCCATTCGAATCAATGGTACAAAGGAAGCTGAGAGCCGTATTGCTGACTTGTTGGCCTCCCTGTATGTTTCAGAAGCCATCCTTACACGTTCGACCTCTCGATCTTCAGCAGTGAATGATTTGATCGTGGTTATTCCGCTCAAATTATTGTTGAGCAGTGCATTTAGATCTGCTACTTCTTCCCTGACGAGGGTGTATCTCTCGCCGATTCGCCTTTGGAAGGCAAATGAGCCGATGACAATTATGGGTACGGGAATTACTGCCAATATTGCTACCTCGGGCGCTATTGCAAACATTATCGCGCCGACTACCACTACAGTAGTGGCCACCTGAAGGAGATCTGTTGCACCCTGGTCCAAGAATCTCTCAAGTTGGTTCACATCATCATTCATGATTGCCATAAGCCCTCCAGTCGTCTGTTCCGAAAACCATCGCATCTCGAGATCTTGTATGTGCGAATAGGCAGACATCCTGAGTTCATGCTGGGCAGTTTGGGCGAGATTCCGCCACAAGACCGCATAAAAATACTCGAATAGCGACTCAAGTACCCATATTATCACCGTCAATGCGACTAAAATCAGGAATTGCTCGCGGGGGTCCGTCCAACCCATATTTCCAAGGAATGACTCTTCTCGGAGAGCTACAACATCTACAGCCATGCCTATGAGCACGGGAGGGGCTAGATCCCAGAACTTGTTCAGAATGGAACATATCGAAGCGAGAATGATCGTTCCCCTATGCTTACTAAGATGGGAAATCAACCTCTTTAGGGGATGTCGCTTACTTTCCGAGTTATTTCCCATGAGAATACGTTCCTGACCATCTTGAGCGATTGAAGGCTAATTGAAAGCAGTACCGGACCAGCCATCTGCCCAGATGTCCCAAATCCCTGCGCCAATGGTGCCCTCAGCATCTGTCCTCAGGGTGATCCGATCTCCAGCAGACACCAATTGGTCAATGTCCGCGTCGTTCCACTCCAGACTCCACCAGTGGCCTCTCTGGTCAGTGATATTTACAGGGGCCTCGGAAATAATCGCGGATGCTGCCGTTATCAGAGAATCTCCCTCGGTGTGAAGGCCGTGTATCTGGAGTTCTGATGGTTCCACTTCAAGAATGAATCCCGACGGTACAACAGTTGTCCATTCAGTTGCATCTTGCAAGAGATACGGCTGTGAGGGGAACGTTAAACTCGTGGGAAGGCGTTCTATGCCCTGCTTCACATCGATGTTGACATCACCTCCAGTGGCTACATCTAATCGAAATGATCCCCCATCATTCACGTTGTACATCTGCACCCCCACCAAGGAAGGTGGTTCACCAATTATCTCGAGGATCACATTTACCGTATCATCAGTGGCAGTTGCTATCTGTTGCAGAGATATCTCGTCGGCGGTTATCGTCCAGTCCATACCTGAGAAGATAGAGGGGTCAAATCCGAACGGGGGGTATGTTCCCAATGGGTCTGAAGCAGCTTGGAGTGCTAGAAGATGGAATGGGTCGACGTGTTCGGGTTTGGCATCCCTTCCCTCGAACCATGCAGATCCGACGCGTATGTTTGTTACGTTGCCAGCAACAACCTCTTCAGTATCCATTTGAGTGCCTGCGAGACTGATTGCCATCCCAATGGAAGATATCTGGAGTACATCATCCTTGGCGACATCCCATGAGATCGACCCTGTCTGCCCGTCCGTCGAGGAGTAGACCTCTGTCACGGTGGATACCCTTAGCCTATCATTGGCGTCGGAGAGTGCCAAGACGTCTAGGGCCCCTGGTGTTGAAATAAAATCGTCGAGTTCTTCCTCGTTCAGTACCCAGCACATTTCAGTGCACTGTGGCTCGGGAGAGAGGCAACCCCCGAGAGCTGATGAGAGGAGGATGAAGAGGGTCGCCCAGATGCGCACATCTTACCGTACAGGGACATAGGCATGAGTGTTCTCGGTGTGCGTTCGTTTCAAAGCGGTGCCGCCGCTCGTATGGTTGGGAGCGAGTATGAAACGTCTACTGGTGGTATTCAAGAAGAACCACGAGGAAGTGCACGACAGTGCATTGAGAAAGGTGATTTCTGTTTTGGAAGATAGTCGTGAGGCTGGAGAGATCGAATACAGAACTGTAGCGAGGGAGAGCGTCTCAAGAGAGGATTTCATCGGTCCTGACGTAGTTATCGTCCTAGGCGGAGACGGGACCTTGACATCAATAGCGCATTCGGTTGACGATAAGGCTCTGGTAATGGGGGTCAATAGCCATCCAATGAAGGGGGATGGCGAAGGATCATTCGGATTCTACATGGGCAGTAACGCCGCCAACTTCTCATCCGATCTAAGACGAGTGCTTGACGGGACCTGCGTCGTAAATGTACTTCCTCGCCTTCAAGCTGAAATTCTCACCACATCTGGAAATGTTCTCAGATCTGATCCTGCACTGAATGATCTCCTTGTAGCGAATACCCATCAGTACCAACCATCGAAATACCGTATTGAGCGAGCATCTGACAGGCATAACCCGAGTCTTGATCTTCGTCAATCTTCA
>MDTB01178415.1_pt1 | contig 41734 bp, 44 predicted proteins | sample 811161 | NCBI WGS metagenome assembly MDTB01 (sample SAMN05326650, study PRJNA326480) | marine metagenome | isolation source: seawater | place: Mediterranean Sea | collected 2009 | reverse complement strand
TAAATCTAAAATAAAAGACGGTAAATTTATCAAAAAAAATAAAGTTATAGCTGAAATTTTAGCAAATACAAAAACTATACTCACAGCTGAAAGAACAGCTTTAAATTTTTTAAACCATGCATCAGGAATAGCTACAATAACTAATAATTTTGTTCAACAAGTTGGAAAGAAAACTAAAATTTGTTGTACAAGAAAAACTACGCCAAATTTAAGATTATTAGAAAAATATGCAGTCAAACAAGGTGGAGGCTTTAATCATAGGTACAATTTAAGCGATGAAGTTTTAATAAAGGATAATCATATAAAGGCTGCTAAAGATTTAAACAAACTTGTTTTAAAAGCCTCCAAATCTAAAAAATTTGTTACAGTTGAAATTGAAAACATAGGTCAATTAAAAAAAATATTAGGATTAAAATTTAACAGGATTCTTTTCGATAACATGAAAATTAATCAATTAAAAAAGTGTTTGAAAATTTGTAGAGATAAATACGAGACAGAATATTCTGGTAACGCTAATTTAGGAAATATTAAAAAGATATCTAACACAGGAATAAATAGAATTTCTGTTGGTGCAATTACTCATAGTGCTCGATCTTTTGATAGTAGTTTAATAATCATTTAAAATTTTTGTAACAAGAATTTGTTTTAAAATAATTATTTTGAGAGCTCAGCTTGTGCTGCAGCTAATCTTGCTATGGGAACGCGAAAAGGAGAGCAGGAAACATAATCTAATCCTGTTTTTGAGCAAAATTGAATACTCTTTGGATCACCGCCGTGTTCACCACATATACCCAATTTAATTTTTTTATTTGCTTTTCTCCCTCTAGAGGAAGCAATTTCCACAAGTTCTCCTACTCCATTTTGATCAATGCTTACAAATGGATCTATATCAAATATTTTGTTATCAATGTAATCATTTAAGAATTTTCCTGAATCATCTCTACTGATACCAAACGTAGTTTGAGTTAAATCGTTAGTACCAAAGCTAAAAAAATCTGCATGTCTCGAAATAGATTTTGCCTCTAGCGCTGCCCGGGGTAATTCGATCATCGTACCAACCATATAATCTAATTTAAATTTATTTTCCTGCTGAATTTTTTTTGCAACATTATTAACTAAACTTCTTAAAATTTTTAATTCTACATCTGTAGATACTAACGGTATCATAATTTCCACAAAGGCAGATTTAATTTTTTCTTTTTTTAATTGGATGATTGCCTCAAATATAGCCTGACATTGCATTTCATAAATTTCTGGAAAAGAAATACCTAATCTACAGCCTCGATGTCCTAGCATTGGGTTTTCTTCATGTAGTTCAGCTATTCTATCTTTTACTTCTTTAGCAGACAAATTGAGAGATCTTGCGACCTCTTCTATATCTTTTTCAGCTTTTGGTAAAAATTCATGTAAGGGAGGATCCAATAATCTTACAGTGACTGGTAAACCAGACATTACTTTGAAAATTTTTTTAAAATCTTCTTTTTGATGGGGTAAAAGTTTTTCAAGTGCACTGTTTCTGTCATCTTTTGACTTAGATAAAATCATTTGTCTAACAGACAAAATTCTTTCCTCATCAAAAAACATATGTTCGGTTCGACATAGTCCAATACCTTCTGCCCCAAATTCTCTGGCAGTCTTACTGTCAATTTCGGTCTCCGCATTCGTTCTAACTTTTAATTTTCTAAATTGATCAGCCCATTTCATAATTGTGGAAAAATATCCTGAAATCTCGGGTTTAACTGTAGGAACTAAACCCTTCATAACTTTTCCACTTCCGCCGTCAATTGTAATTACATCGCCCTCTTTAATAATAATCTTACCGGCTTTAAAAAGTTTAGCTCCATAGTCTATTGTAATTTCACTCGATCCAGAAACACATGGTCTGCCCATACCTCTGGCGACTACAGCAGCATGACTTGTCATTCCACCTCGAGCGGTTAGGATACCTTTTGCTGCATGCATACCATGAATATCTTCAGGAGAAGTTTCAAGTCTCACTAGTATCGTATCTTGCATCATTGCATTAAGCTTTTCTGCATCATCTGCAGTAAATACAACTTTTCCACTTGCTGCCCCTGGTGATGCAGGTAGGCCTGAGGCAATAATGTGCTTTTGAACTCTATCATCTAAAGTTGGGTGCAACAAAGTATCAAGCGTTAAAGGATCTACTCTTAAAATTGCTTCTTTTTTTGAAATTAGCTTTTCTTTAACCATGTCTACAGCAATTTTTATTGCAGCTTTTGCAGTCCTTTTTCCTGATCTGGTTTGAAGCATCCAAAGTTTATTTTTTTCGACTGTGAATTCTATGTCCTGCATATCTTTATAATGATTTTCTAATTTTAAAAACACTTGTGATAACTGTTTGTAGACTTTTGGCATAGTTTCTTCCATTGAAAGTTCTTTTGAGCCCGCTTTTTGTTTTGCTTTTTTGGTAATATATTGAGGTGTTCTTGTGCCAGCTACTACATCTTCACCTTGTGCATTAACTAAAAATTCTCCAAAAAACATTTTCTCTCCAGTGGAGGGATTTCTAGTAAAAGCAACTCCAGTAGAACAATCGTTTCCCATATTCCCAAATACCATCGCTTGTACGTTTACAGCGGTGCCCCAGTCTGCTGGTATTTGATTTAATTTTCTATAAGTCTTCGCTCTTTGACTGTTCCAAGATAAAAAAACTGCGCTAATTGCACCAATTAATTGCTCATCAACATTTTGAGGGAAATCTTTGCCAGTTTTTGTTTTAATTAATTGTTTAAAATTTTTGATTAAACCATCCCAATCTTTTTCGTTGAGTTCTGTATCAAGTAAAACGCCTTTCGTAAGTTTGAAATTATCTATCATTTCCTCAAATAAATGAGAGTCTATATTTAATACAACGCTGCTATACATCTGAATAAATCTTCTATAGCTGTCTTTAGCAAACCTCGAATTATTAGTTTTTTTGGATAAAGCCTCAACAGTTTTATCGTTAAGTCCCAAATTAAGTATTGTATCCATCATACCTGGCATAGAAATTCTAGCGCCTGAGCGCACTGATATTAATAAAGGGTTTTCTAGGTCTCCAAATTTTTTTTTTGTTTTTTTTTCAATTAAACTAAGTTCTTTCCTGATATCTTTTAATATTATTTTAGGTATTTTTCTTTTATTAAGAAAAAAAAGATCACATACCTCCGTAGAGATTGTGAATCCAGGAGGAACAGGCAGACCCATTCTGCCCATTTCAGCTAAGTTTGCTCCTTTTCCACCTAAAATATTTTTTTTGTTTTTTAGTTTGCTAATACTTTTGTCCTCAAAACTAAATAGATATTTTTTCAAGATATCCCTTCCAATTTAGAAAAATTAATAAAGTTATTAAAAGTATTACAAAACATTTTTAATAATTGTAATCTATTATATTTTATATCAAGATTTTTATCGTTAACAATTACCTTGTCAAAAAAGTTATCAGTCAATGATCTAGTTTCGGATAAGCTTATTAACAATTTTTCATAATCTTTGTTACTTTCTTTAACTGTTACAATTTTACGAATTTCATTTATCTTTTCAAATAATTTCTTTTCTTCATCTTGTCTAAATAATACTGAGTCTGGGCGCCCGTCTAAATCATCAGCTGACTTTCCGACTATATTATAAGCTCTTTTGTAAGAGTTTATTGCATTTTTGCCAATGTCTTTCTGAATATACTTGTTCATAATTGTACTTTTTTTATAAAGCTCAAGAAAATTACTATTTATATGAGCGCTTACAGACGCATCTATAATATCACCTTTGATATTTCTTTCTTTTAATAAATTTCTTATTCTATCTCTCAAAAATTTAATAACTTCTTTTTCTGTTTCAGGATTTTCAAGTTTTATGTTTTGTTCTTCGTACAGTTTAATATTATAGTTTATTAAATCGTTAAGTTTTAAATTAATTTTATTCTCTATTATTGTTTTGAGTAAGCCTATCGCTGATCTTCTTAAAGCAAAAGGATCTTTTGAACTTGTAGGTTTTTGATTTATTAAGAAAAAACCTACCAATGTGTCTAGTTTATCTACTATAGATATGGAAAAGCTAATAGGTGTTTTACTAACTAAAGTTGAGTTTCCTATCGGAAGATAATGGTCGCTAATAGCGTTCGCAACTTCTTGTTCGAATCCCTGTGACAAAGCGAAATATTTTCCCATTATGCCTTGTAGTTCAGGATATTCACTTACAAGATCAGAACACAAGTCTGATTTTGAAATTGACGCAGCTATTTCAACTTTTTCTTTATTAATATTTAATTCATCTGACAGCCAAGAACTTAACTTTCTTAATCTTTGGGTTTTATCGTAAATTGATCCGAGTTTTTCATAAAAAGTTATTTTTTTTAAATTTGCTATTTGCTTGATCAAATTTTTGGATTTATCTTTTTCCCAAAAAAATTTTGCGTCTGACAATCTTGCATCAACAACTCTTTGGTTGCCTATTTTTATAAGATTATCTTTATCTGATTTATTTGAAACTACACAAAAACTATTTGTTAATTTGTTTTCTTTATTAAAAAGTGGAAAATATTTTTGATGACTTTCTAAAGTAGAAATAATAATCTCACTTGGTATCTCAAGGTATTTCTTATCAAAATCAACTAATAGAACATTTGGATCCTCAACTAAATTTGTAACTTCTTCTATTAACTTTTCTTTGAAATAGGCTTTGAAATTTTGAGATTTGCATATTGATTCTAATCTTTTCAATATTATCCCCTCTCTTTCTAAGTGGTTCAAAAAAATATTATTTTTTTTTAAAAATTTTATGTATTCTTTAAAATTTCTAATCTTTTTTGAAATTCTGTTAAGGTCTTTGTCTATGATCACAATATCAGTTGATCTAAGGTGCCCGAATTGAAATGACAAATGTTTATTATCAAATAAGGCTAAGATTGATCTTAAAGGTCTACCCCAAATCATCTCTTTGTTCGACCATCTCATTGATTTTTTCCATTTAAAAGTTGAAATAACATTTAAAAGTATTTTTGTAATTGCGTCTTTTGTAAATATTTCTTTTGAGACAGTCCTTATAAAGTAAAATTCACCTTTAGCGACTGTTTTTTTGAAGGCCATTTTTTTATTTACATTATGTGATCTTAAAAAATTATTAAGTATATCTTCAATTACTCCTACTTTTGGGCCTTTAATTTCTTTAGATTTAATTTTTAATTTTTCATTTAAACCAATTATGTGGATAGTTAGTCTTGTTGGAGATGAAAAAGAATATATCTTTTTAAAGTTAATATTTTCCTCTTTCATTAACTCTGAAAATCTCTCTTTAAATTCATTTCTCACACTTATTTGCAAGCTTGGTGGAATTTCTTCGCTATAAAGTTCTATAAAAAATTCACTCATTGTTAATTTTGATTTTTTAACCAGGCTGATCCTGAACCTTTTGCAAGTTCTCTTATTCTACTAATATAATTTGTCCTTTCAGCGACACCGATCACACCTCTTGCGTCTAATAAATTAAAAAAGTGGCTAGCTTTAAGACACTGATCGTATGCAGGAAGTGCCAAATTATTTTCTAATAGTGATAAACACTCTTTTTCAGCCAATTCAAAACTTTTTAACAGTGCTTCAGTATTTGCAAATTCAAAATTATAAGCAGAAAATTCTTTTTCTGAAAGAAAGAAAATATCTCTATATTTAACTCCTTCTTGATTCCAATCTATATCGAATACATTCTTTTTCTCTTGAACGAACATGCAAATTCTCTCTAATCCATAAGTAAGCTCAACCGGTATAGGCTTACAATCGACACTTGCCATTTGTTGAAAGTACGTAAATTGAGTAATCTCCATTCCATCACACCACACTTCCCAACCTAATCCTGCAGCACCTAGTGTTGGGCTTTCCCAATCGTCCTCGACAAATCTAATATCGTGTTTCTTTACGTCTATGCCAATAGCATTAAGACTTTTTAAATATAATTGTTTAATATTATCTGGTGATGGTTTTATTATTACTTGGTACTGGTAATAGTGTTGTAAACGATTTGGATTTTCAGCATATCTACCATCGGTAGGTCTTCTTGATGGTTGGACATATGCAGCTTTCCAGGGCTTTGGGCCTAGGGATCTTAATGTTGTAGCAGGATGGAATGTTCCCGCACCTACCTCAACATCATAAGGTTGGAGTAAAATACAACCATATCTTCCCCAGTATTTTTGAAGAGCCATTATTAATTCCTGGAAGGAATTATTATTTTTTTTTAAATTTTTTGTAGGCATTTACAAACCAAATTTTTGCCACAAGCTTCTCTCATTAAAATTATCAAGAAAATCATCGAGTCGATGATCTAAAGAACTTGAAAGTTTTTTTGCTAAAAAACCTTTCTGTTTTTCAAATTTTTTAATTACCAAATTTTCACCAAATCTTTCTTTAAGAACTTGGTCAGCATTACCTATTCCATCAATTAGACCAAGCTTAAGAGCAGAAGAACCTGACCAAAATTCTCCGGTAAAAATGTTATTTTTTTCTGGTTCCACAAGTTTTTTGCCTCTGCTATTTTTTACAACTGTTATGAAATCGTTATGTAATTCTAATTGAATTTTTTTTAATCTTAAAACATCTTCTTGCTTTTCATCAACAAAAGGATCTAGTGTACTTTTATTTTTTCCTGCAGTGTATATTCTTCTTTCAATACCATATTTTTTTATAAGATCTTTAAAACCAAAAGACGCAGAAATCACACCGATAGATCCAATTATTGAACTTGAATTAGCGAAGATTTCATCTCCAGCACAAGCTATGAAGTACCCTCCAGAGGCTGCCACGTCCTCTGCAAAAATTAAAACTTTTGTATCATTCTTTTTTGCTAATTGTCGAATATAACTGTAAATTAGATGTGATTGAACAGGTGATCCTCCTGGTGAATTAATTGAAATTGCAACTACTTTGGGTTTTTTAAAATTGAACGCTTTTGTTAAAAGATCGCGCTGACTAGCTAAATCTATCCCTTGTTTAAACCTCCCTGCAGAACCTATGACGCCGGTCAGTCTGACGTGTGGTATGATTATTTTTTTTTTAAATATTGAGAACATTTGATTATTAAGGTTACTTATATCAATAGATTTGAAAAATCTTAAATAATTATTACGCTACTCAGAGTTGCATTGAAGGTGCGTCAACAGGGATAAATTTAAAAAATTTTTTACAAAAAAAATGAATTATAAACACTTAAATGGGCCTAGTTGTTCCAATTAAAAAAATCAATACTTCATATCAGGACTTAAAAGGTCTCGTAAAACCTAAGCTTTTAAAAGTAGAAAAATTAATACATGAAAGACTTCAAAGTGATGTGGGTTTAATTAAAAAAATGACTGATCATCACTTGAATTCGGGGGGGAAAAGATTGAGAGCCATGCTTACTTTAGGTTCTTCTAAATTAGCAGGTTATGAATTAGGAGATAGAGACGTAAATTTAGCTGCATGTGTAGAACTGATTCACTCTGCAACACTATTACATGATGATGTAATTGATGAAAGTAAAGTCAGACGAGGTAACGAAACCTCTAACTCTATTTGGGGTAATCAATCTTCGATACTTGTTGGGGATTATCTATTAAGCAGATGCTTTGAAATAATGGTAGAAGATGGTGACTTAGATATTCTGAAGTTATTATCCTCAACATCAGCTAAAATATCTCAAGGAGAAGTTTTGCAACTCCAGCATAAAGGTGAAGCAGATTTAACTGAAAAAATTTACCTAAAAATTATTAGCCTTAAAACCGCTGCATTATTTTCTGCATCAACAAGAGTTGGTGCATGTCTAGCTGGTTCGAATGATAAAGAAAAAGATATTTTAGAATTTTACGGTAAAAACTTGGGGTTAGCTTTTCAAATTGCTGATGATGCGCTAGACTACAACGCAGAAGAAAAAATGTTTGGAAAAAAAATAGGAAAAGATTTTTACGAAGGCAAGGCTACATTACCAATAATAATTTTGTATCAAAGAGCAAATTCAAATGAGAGAAAAAAACTGTTTGATATTTTTAAAAGAGACAAAAGATCCAAAGAAGACTTTGATACAACTTTAGAGCTAATTAAAAAATATAACGTTATCAAGGAGACAATTAAAAGAGCTGAATATTTTGTAAATGTCTCGAGAGATGCAATTGCTGTTTTCAATGACACTGAGGAAAAAAAAGTTTTACAAAATTTAACGAATTTTAGTCTAAACAGGAAGTTTTAAGGATACAGCAAGGATCTCTCCCATAAAATATTATTTTTTTTGTAAATTAATCTTTCATGAATTCTTCCTTCTCCATCAAGCCAAAATTCTATTTCTTTTGGAATTAGTCTCCAACCAGACCAGTAAGGAGGTCTAGGAACACTTTTGTTCTCAGGATATTTCTTTTCAAAATTTTCTATCTCTTTAAGAAATTTTTCTCTATTTTCTAATTTTTCTGATTGGGTAGAGGCCCAAGCACCAATTTTGTTTTTGTAGGGTCTTGAGTTGTAGTACTTGTCAGCTTCATTGTCGGAAACTTTTTCCAGTTCACCTAAAATTCTCACTTGTCTTCTGATGCTCTTCCAATGAAAGCACATTGAAGCTTTTTTATTTTTTTTTATTTCTTCACCTTTTCTACTTGACAAATTAGTATAAAATACAAATCCCTTTTCATTAATACCCTTTAACAAAACCATGCGAACATTAGGCTGATTATCGATATTTGAAGTCGCAAGGGCTAAAGCATTCGGATCATTGATTTCATTGTTTCGTGCGACTTTAAACCAATTATTGAATAAATCTATGGGATTTTCCAAGTCTTCAAAGCACTTATCAATACCTAAAGAATTTTTGCCATTTTTTTGATTCATATATTATATAAAATAAATTATACATTAAAAAATTATGTCTTTTAATACTTTTGGAAAAATATTTCGATTTACCACGTGGGGTGAGTCCCATGGTCCAGCAATAGGCTGTGTAATTGATGGAGTGCCTCCAAATGTGCCTTTAAATGAAAAAGAAATCCAGAGAGATATGGACAGACGGAGACCAGGTCAGTCAAAATTCACAACTCAAAGAAAAGAGACGGACAAAGTAAATATTTTATCGGGTGTTTTCGAAGGTAAAACAACGGGAACTCCCATTTCGATACTTATTCACAATGAAGATAAAAAATCACGAGATTATGAGTCTATAAAAAATAAGTTTAGACCTGGTCATGCTGATTTTACTTATTTTAAGAAATATGGAATTAGAGATTACCGTGGTGGCGGGAGACAGTCGGCAAGAGAAACTGCATCTAGAGTTGCTGCTGGTGCGGTGGCTAAAATTATACTTAAAAATATTTTGGGCAAAAAGTTTAAAATAATTGGTGCAGTTACCCAACTAGGCGTTATGTCTTGTAAAATCTCTAATTGGAATGATAAAGAAATAAGGAACAATCCTTTTTTCTGCCCAGATAAAAGATCAGTGAAACTTTGGGAAAAATATTTAATGGCAGTTAGGAAATCTGGTTCTTCCTGTGGTGCAGTTATTGAACTTAGAGCCAGCGGAGTACCAGTGGGACTTGGAGCGCCTATTTATTCCAAACTTGATACAGATATAGCTGCAGCGTTAATGAGTATAAATGCTGTTAAAGGCGTAAATATTGGGGCGGGCATGTCTGCAGCATATTTAAGCGGAGAAGAAAATTCAGATGAGATGAGAAAAAGGTCAGGTAAGACAAATTTTAAATCTAATAATGCCGGAGGAATTTTAGGTGGTATTTCATCTGGTCAAGACATAAATGTGTCTTTCGCTGTCAAACCTACATCCTCTATTTTAAACAAAAGAGAAACGATTGATAAAAAAGGTAAAAATACTATTATTTCTGTAAAAGGTAGACATGACCCTTGTGTTGGGATCAGGGCTGTTCCAATTGGAGAAGCAATGCTTTCTTGCGTCTTATTGGATCATTATCTCATGCAAAGAGCTCAGTGCGGAGATTAGTTATTATTATTTTTTACAAAAATAACTTTCGAGCTTAAAGTTTGCTCAATTTTATCTACGATTGAATTGCAGTTTAGTCCAGCTTTATCGTACATTTTTTCTGGAGTGTCTTGATCTATAAACTCATCTGGAAGTATCATTGATCTAAATTTTAAACCACGATCAAATATTCCTCTCTCGGACAAAAGATGCATTACATGAGACCCGAAACCTCCTATTGAGCCTTCTTCAATAGTAATTAAAGCCTCGTGACTAGATGCAACTTCAATAATTAATTTTTCGTCTAATGGTTTTGCAAATCTAGCGTCCAAAATGGTTATCTTCAATCCCTTTTTTAATAAAATTTCTGAAGCTTTTTTACATTCAGCTAGCCTAGCGCCAAAGTTTATTAAAGCAATATTCTTTCCCTCTTGTATTATTTTTGCTTTACCAATTTTTAATACCTCATTGATACCAGGTAACTCTAAACCTGTTCCGTTTCCCCTTGGATATCTGAAGGCAGAAGGTCTATCATCTATTCTTATTGAGGTATTTATCATTTTGACTAATTCAGCCTCATCACTTGCCGCCATAACGACAAAGTTCGGTAACGTTGCCAAGTAAGTAATGTCAAATGATCCAGCGTGTGTAGGACCATCTGCTCCAACTAATCCTGCTCTATCTATAGCAAATCTCACAGGCAATGATTGCAAAGCAACATCATGAACAATTTGGTCATAAGCTCTTTGTAAAAAGGTAGAATAAATAGCAGCAAATGGTTTGTAGCCCTCTATTGTTAAGCCTGCTGCAAATGTTACAGCATGTTGCTCTGCGATTCCGACGTCAAACATTCTCTCAGGGAATCTTTTTTCAAAAAGATTTAAACCAGTACCGGATGGCATTGCGCCAGTAATACCAATAATTTTTGTATCTTTTTCAGCGTGTTTTATCAGCGTCTCAGCAAAAACTTGTGTGTACGTTGGTATGTTTGATTTTGATTTATTTTGTTGACCTGTAGACACATTAAATTTGGAAACACCATGATATTTATCACCAGAGTCTTCAGCTGGCTTATAACCTTTGCCTTTTTTGGTAATCGCGTGGATTAATATAGGACCTTGGTGATTAGAATCTTTTACATTTTCAAGTATTTGAACCAAATGATTAATATCATGTCCATCAACAGGGCCAATATAATAAAAACCCAACTCACTAAACAGAGTCCCCCCTGAAACTATTCCTCTTAATATATCTTCTGCTTTTCCTGCTTTTTTTAAAAATCTTTTTGAAAAAGCTGATATTATCAATTTTACTGTTTCTCTAAAACTGAAATATAACTTTCCAGACAAAAGCTTTGATAGATACTTGCTCATTGCTCCAACAGGTTTAGCTATTGACATATCGTTATCATTTAAAATAACAATAAGTTTCGATTTTAATGCTCCAGCATTGTTCATTGCTTCATAAGCCATTCCTGCACTCATCGCTCCATCACCGATGACTGCAATTACATCATTTTTATTATTAGAAAGTTTTTTTGCAACAGCCATACCAAGAGTTGAAGAAATTGAAGTTGAGCTGTGAGCAGCTCCAAAGGGATCATACTCACTCTCTGATCTTTTTGTGAATCCTGACAGCCCACCGCCTTTTCGTAAAGTCCTAATTTCATTTTTTCTTCCTGTTAAAATCTTATGAGGATAACATTGATGACTTACATCCCAGACTAATTTATCTTTGGGAGTGTTAAAAACATAATGCAAAGCAACTGTTAATTCGATGACACCCAATCCAGCTCCTAGATGACCGCCTGTTTCAGAAACTACTTCGATTAATTCATTTCTTAATTCCTCTGAAACTTGTTTTAATTGACTCGATTTTAATTTTCTTAGATCTGAAGGATAATTTATATTGTCAATCAACCTGCTCATCAAAAATTTCTTTCTAGTATGAACTTCACTGTCTTTTTTAAACTTTCCGATTTTTTTCCATATTTGTTTAATTGTTTTAATATATTATATTTTATCTTCAAAGCATAATTTAAAGTTTCTTTAAAACCAATTAAACTTATAAGTGTTGACTTGCCTTTTTTTCTATCTTGTTTTGTAGGTTTTCCAATCTTTTTTTTTGATCCAGTTAAGTCTAACAAATCATCGGAAATTTGAAATAATAAACCTATGTCTTCTCCTAATGAAGACATATTTTTAAGATCTTTATTATCTTTATTCGCTATTAATGTTGGTGCAAAGCAGCAAAAATTAAATAATTTACCAGTTTTTTTTCTTTGCATATCAAGAATTTGTTTTAAGGATTTTCTTTTTTTTTCAAAACTTAAATCTAGTTGTTGACCTCCAGCTATTCCTGAGTGACCAGAGCACAAAGCTAAATTTTTGATTAATTTATTTTTTATACCATCTTTAATAAGATAATTTCTATCACTAAGCAATTCAAAACCTAAAGTTAATAATGAGTTACCAGCCAATACTGCTGTAGACTCACCATATCTAATATGCGTTGAGGGTTTTCCTCTTCTAATCTTATCGTCATCCATACAAGGAAGATCGTCATGTATCAGTGAATAGGAATGTATGCATTCAACAGCAGCACATAAATTTATTAATTTTCTTGGATCAAGATTAAAAATCTTTCCGGTATCTAAGATAATTGTAGATCTTATTTTTTTTCCTCCATTTAATATCCCATATTTCATGGGCTGTATAAGATTTGTTTTTCTTTGTTTTTTTAAATATCTGATTAAAAAATTATCTATTTTGGTTGCATTTTTTTTAAATTTAATAACTGACATCTATTTATTTTTGTTTTTTGATAAATTTTTAATTCTTTTTTTAAATAAACTATCCATATGTTTTGAGAGTTTTAATAATCTTTCATAATCCTTTTTGGATGTTTCTAGGTCGCTTGTTTTATCTTCCAATTTGCTTAATATATCTTGTATTTCGTCTTTTGTATCTTTTATTGATTTACTATTAACGTCATTTGGAATATTTTCATTTTTCATAGCCTATATAATAATTACATTATGAAAAATATCTATTCAAATATAAAAAAACTTAAAGATAAATCTAAAACAAGATCAATCAATATTTTAAAAAATGATGGATTGGTTATTTTACCGACTGAAACTGTATATGGGCTAGCTGGAAATGCTTACTCTAAAATTGCAGTAAAAAAAATTTTCAAAGTAAAAAAGAGGCCAAAAATTAATCCTTTAATTGTGCATTATCACTCAATTAAAGATGCAGCAAAAGATGTCTACTTTACAAAAGAATTTTTGATGCTTTACAATAAATTTTGTCCAGGACCTATTACATTTATTTTGAGAAAGAAAAAAAATTCAGATATAGCAAAGAATACGACAGCAGGCTTAAAATCTTTAGCTATTAGGTTTCCGCAGCACAAAATAATTAGAGAAATACTCAGAAATATCAATTTCCCATTAGCAATGCCAAGTGCAAATAAATCTGGACAAGTGAGTCCAACTTGTGCCGATCATGTAAAAAATGAATTTGAAGATAAAGTTACTGTTGTTGATGGAGGCAAATCACGATTTGGCTTAGAATCGACGGTGATAAATTTGACTGATAGGTTTGAAATTTTAAGACCGGGCGTGATTAGCTCATCTCAAATTAGAAACTTTTTAAAAATAAAAATTAAACCAAATAAAAAAGCTGGTGCAATTAAATCTCCAGGCATGATGAAGTATCACTACTCACCAGGGATACCGGTCAAACTAAATGTAAGCAAATCTGATGGTAATTCAGCTTTTATAGTTATCGGAAAAAAGTTTAAAAATAAGAAAAATACTTTTAACTTAAGTGAAAAATCAAACCTTGAGGAAGCAGCAAAAAATCTTTACAAAACATTGATAAGTATTAAAAAAAAAAATATAAAAAAATTCTTGTGATGAAAATCCCTAACGTAGGGATTGGAGTTGCAATTAACGATAGACTTAAAAGGGCATCATTAAAGTGAATGTAAATGTAAAAAATTTAATAAAAATATTTGATAAAAAAATTGCTGTTAACAGTATTAGTTTTAAAATAAATCAGAACTCCACTTTAGGTTTACTTGGTCCAAATGGTTGCGGAAAGACAACTACAATAGGGATGATTTTAGGCTTAATTAAACCAACAGGTGGTCAGGTATTTATAAATAATATTGATATAAACAAGAACGATAGAATAAAAATGTTAGAAAAAATTAATTTTGCATCGCCTTATATCGAATTACCGAAAAAACTTACAGTAAGGGAGAACTTGGAAGTTTTCGCAAGACTTTACGATGTACAGGCAATCGATAATAAAATCAATGAGATTGTTAGTGATCTTGATCTAAAAAAATTTATAAATAAAAAAACAGGAGAATTATCTTCAGGACAAAAAAATAGAGTATCATTAGCAAAATCTTTGATTAACAAACCTCAACTTCTATTATTAGATGAACCTACAGCCAGTTTAGATCCAGATATTGGTGATTTTGTAAGAAGTTATCTTGAGAGTTACAAAAAAAATAATGATGTAACATTTCTATTAGCTTCACATAACATGTCGGAGGTTGAAAGATTATGTGATGAAGTCATAATGATGAAAAATGGAAATTTAGTGGACGAAGGTACGTGTGATCAGCTTATAAAAAAACATGGAAGATTAAATTTAGAGGAAACATTTTTAAAAATTGCTCGAGGAAATAAATGAATATTGGAAAGATTTATGCACTTAGTTTAAGACACATTTTCTTAATAAAAAGCTCATTTCCAAGACTATTAGATCTAATTTATTGGCCAACAATACAAATTTTTCTTTGGGGCTTTATTTCTAAGTTTTTTACGCTAAGTTCATCTTATTATAGTAATACTGTAGGAGTTATACTAACTGCTGCTATACTTTATGATTTTCTTTTTAGATCAAGCATCAGTTACAATATGATGTTTTTGGAGGAAATTTGGAGTAGAAATTTTACAAATTTATTTATATCTCCAATAAAAATTAGCGAAATAATTGCAGCTTTGACTGTTACTGCAATTTTTAGAACTTTAATAGGCATGGTGCCCGCCGCATTAATTGCAATACCTTTATTTGGGGTATCAATATTTTCAATTGGTCCAGCATTAATATTTTTACTTATTAGTCTCTATATTTTTGGAATATCCTTAGGATTATTAGTTACCGCAGGTTTAATAAGATTTGGCCCATCATTTGAGAACATTGCATGGGCTAGTTTATTTTTTTTAGCTCCATTAGGATGTATATATTATCCTGTTGAGATTTTACCTGACTGGTTGCAAGTTGTTGCAAATTGTTTACCTTTAGTTCATTTATTTGAGGAAGTGAGAAATATTTTAGTAAATAACTCAGTAAATTACATGCCAATTTCAAAAGGATTTATAATTTCATTGATATATTTTGCTTTAAGCGTAGTCATTTTTTATTTCGCCTATTTTGGGGCAAGAGTAAGAGGAACACTAATAAATATTGGAGAATAATGAAACTTATTGATTGCTTTATGTATTTTGATGAAGACTTAGTTTTAGATATCAGATTAAATACTTTAGATAAAATTGTAGATAAGTTTGTAATAGTTGAAGCAAAAAAAGATCACGCTGGAAATGAAAAAAACTTAAATTTTAACATAAAAAATTTTGCTAAATTTAAGAATAAGATTTCATATATAGTAATAGACGACCTTCCTATTACTAAAAAATTTTTTAGGAAAAATTGGAGACCTGAGTGGTATACAGAAAATGCTCATAGAGATAAATTAGAACTTGGTTATTTAGATGCGTCTGATCAAGATCTCATTATGATTTCTGATATAGACGAAATACCAAATCCAGAAAAAATAAGCGAATTCAAATTAGAAAATATGTATGGGTGCTTTTTACAAATGAATTTTCAATCAAAAATTAACCTTATAAACAAAGATATAAGGGAGTGGGCTGGGACAAAAATTTGTCAAAAAAAAAATTTAAGATCTCCACAGTGGCTTAGAAATATAAAAATAAAAAAAAGGCCAATATGGAAGTTTTACAAGCCTAGACAACCCCAATTAATTAATCATGGTGGGTGGCATTTTAGTTTTCTCAAAACCCCTAGAAATATTTCAAAAAAAATTAAATCTTTCGTTCATCAGGAACTTAACATTAATGAATTCACAAACACAGAAAATATAGAAAAAAGGATAAAGGAGAATAAAGATATTTTTGACAGAAAATATCAATATAAAAAAATTGAGATTGATAAAAATTTCCCAGAGTATATTTTAAATAATAAAGAAAAATTTAGAGATTGGATAATATGAGATTTGGTGCGCCTGGAAGGAGTCGAACCCTCAACCTTCTGATCCGAAGTCAGACGCTCTATCCAGTTGAGCTACAAGCGCAAAACACATAAGTAATTTAAAATGAAAGATAAAACAACAAAATTCTTTGCAAACGATAAAGATGAGTCTAGTAGAATAGACATTTTTTTAAAGTCGAAAATGAGAGATGTTTCAAGATCTAGTATAAAAAAGTTTATTGATCAAGGATATGTATTTCTTAATGGTGAAGAAATTAATTCATCATCTAAAAAAATTAAACCAAATGATAAAATTGAGATTCAAAGGCCTGTAAAGTCTGAGCTAAAGATAATTCCAAGTAACTTACCCATAAAGATTGTTTATGAAGATGAATGCCTTTTAATTGTAGACAAACAAGCTGGTATGGTTGTCCACCCTGGTGCAGGAAATAAGAATAATACTTTAGTTAATGCTTTAATACACAAATTTGGAAATACCTTGTCGTCTTTAAATGGGAAAGATAGGCCAGGAATAGTTCACAGAATAGATAAAGAGACAAGTGGTTTACTTGTTGTTACAAAAGATAATTTTTCTCATCAAAAAATCTCAGAACAATTTAAAAGCCATGAAATTTCAAGAAAATATAGAGCTTTAGTTTGGGGGGTGCTAAGACCTTTAAACGGAAAGATATCAACTTTAATTAAAAGAGACAATAGAAATAGAAAAAAAATGGCAGTGCACGATCTGTCAGGTAAAAAGGCAGTTACGAATTATAAAACTCTTCAAGTTTTTCAATCCTCTACAATACCTAAGATAAGTTTAATTGAATTTGAGCTTGAAACAGGGAGAACTCATCAGATAAGGGTTCATGTAAGTTATAAAAAATCAAGTATTTTAGGTGATAAAGTTTACGGCAAAAATAAAACTAAGTTTAAAAAGATAGATAAAAATTTTGAAAAAGAAATTTTAAACTTAAATGGTCAATTATTACATGCTTGCACATTGGGATTTGTACATCCTAAAAATCAAAAATTCATTAAATTTGACAGTGGATTACCTCCCAAGTTTAAAAAAATATACAATTTACTTAATAAACTAAGTAATTGAAATTATTAAATTAATGTTTAAATAAATAGTTAGCATGAGTAACAAAAATATATTAAAAAACCTACCAGTTCCTAATTCAGGAGGATTGTCAATTTATCTCTCTCAAATTAAAAAATTTCCTATGCTTGATGCTGAGGAGGAATATATGTTAGCTAAAAATTGGAAGGATAATGGAAATTTAAAATCTGCTCACAAGTTAGTTACTAGTCACTTAAGATTAGTAGCTAAAATTGCCATGGGCTACAGAGGATACGGGTTGCCAATGAATGAAATTGTTTCCGAGGGAAATATCGGACTTATGCAGGCGGTAAAAAGGTTCGATCCGGATAGAGGTTTTAGATTAGCAACTTATGCTATGTGGTGGATAAAAGCATCTATTCAAGAATATGTTTTAAAATCGTGGAGTTTGGTTAAGATGGGTACAACAGCAGCTCAAAAAAAACTTTTTTTTTAATTTAAAAAAGATTAAAACACAGATTGCTCCTGGACAAGATGGTGACTTAAAAGATAGTCATGTAAAAGAAATTTCAAAAAGATTAAATGTTGACAAAAACGAAGTCATAAATATGAATAGAAGGTTGATGGGGCAAGAAAAATCTTTAAATGATCCAATTAAAGATGGAGAAAATACAGAGTGGCAAGATTGGTTAGTGGATGATTCAATGGATCAAGAATTGTTAACTTCTCAAAAACAAGAGTTGGAAGACAAAAGAGAACTTCTTTATAAATCAATTGGAATATTAAATGAAAGAGAGAGAAAAATTCTTGAAGCAAGAAGATTGGCTGAGACTCCAAAAACTTTAGATGAATTGAGTAAAAAATACAAAATTAGCAGAGAAAGAATTAGACAAATTGAAACTAAAGCTTTTGAAAAATTACAAAAAGCTATGATAAATTCAAGAAAATCAAAAAATTTATTAGCTTCAAACTAATCATCAAATGGATTTTTTATCAAAATAGTGTCTTCTCGTTCTGGACTTGTTGAAATACTTGCGACATTTGTTTGAATGAATTTTTCTAAACCCCTTATATATACTTGAGCATTTATTGGTAATAAATTAAATCTTTTAATTCCTTTTGTGGAAGAGCGCCATCCATTAAAGCTTTTATAGATTGGTTTAACATCCAGCTGATCTTCAACAGCCGCGGGTAAATAGTCTATTTTTTTTCCCTTTAGTTCATAACCAACGCACATCTTGATCTCATCTAATTCATCTAAAACATCTAATTTTGTTAAAGCTATACCATTTATTCCAGAAATCTTTATTGTCTGTCTAACAAGTACACCGTCGAACCAACCACACCTTCTCTTTCGGCTGGTGACTGTTCCAAACTCTTTTCCCCTGGTGCCTAATAGCTCACCAATATTATCTTTAAGCTCTGTTGGAAAAGGTCCCTCCCCAACACGAGTTGTATATGCTTTTGTAATTCCTAAAACATAGTTAATTGTATTTAAACCACACCCTGTTCCTGTCGAGGCAGATGAGGCTACGGTGTTTGAAGATGTAACAAATGGGTAGGTACCATGATCTACATCCAAAAGAATTCCCTGAGCTCCCTCAAATAGTATCTTTTTTCCTTTTGATTTAAACTCGTCAATTTTTTTCCAAACTGGTTGAGAAAATTTTAATATCTTAGGAGCAATCTTAAGCAATTCTTTTTTTAATTGGTCTTTCTTATATATTTTTTTTCCTAAACCTTTTCTAATAGCGTTATGATGAATTAGAACTGTTTCTAATCTGTGATCAAGATTGCTTTCCGAAATCAAATCCATAACTCTTATGGACCTTCTCCCAATTTTATCTTCGTAGGCGGGTCCAATTCCCCTTCTTGTTGTTCCTATTTTTGCTTTACCTGCAGAGTCTTCTCTTATCTCATCCATCTCTCTATGAAAGGGAAGAATTAAATTAGCTGACTCCGATATGATTAAATTTTTCTCATCTACATGTATCCCCTTTGATTTGATTTCCTCAATCTCTTCTAATAATGCCCAAGGATCGACAACTACTCCATTACCTATTATTGAAATTTTATTATTTCTTACAATACCTGATGGTAGTAATCTCAATTTATAAGTTATTCCATCAATAACAAGTGTATGGCCAGCATTATGACCTCCTTGGAAACGAATTACTATATCAGCTTCACTAGAGAGCCAATCGACAATTTTTCCTTTACCTTCATCACCCCATTGAGATCCTACTACAACCACATTTTTCATTTATTAAATTTCCTATTTATTTTTGTTATACAAAGATGATTTATTGGCCCATGGCCTTTTCCATAGTTTAGATTTGATCTTATAGATTGATTAACATATTTAATACCAAGCTCACAGGACTTATTTAATGTTTTTCCACACGCAAAATAAGTTGTGATAGCACTTGACAAGGTACAGCCAGTACCATGAGTATTTTTTGTTTTTATTCTTTTATTTCTAAAAATTTTAAACTCTTTTTTGTTTAAGAATACATCATTTATATCTTTTTGTTTTCCATGACCACCTTTTATTAGAATATTCTTTACTCCTAAGTTTAATAAAGTATTGGCTGCTCTTACCATATCTTTAAGATTTGTAATTTTAGTGTTTGTTAAAACTTCAGCCTCGGGAATATTTGGTGTGATAAGATGAACCTTCTTTATAAATTTTTTTTTCAATACTTCTATAGCTTTATCATTTATCAGCTTAAACCCGCCTTTAGCAACCATTACTGGATCTAAGATAATTTTTTTTGTTTTTACTTTTGATAATGCTTCAATTACAGAAAGTATTAGTTCTGATGAATGTAGCATGCCTATTTTTATCGCATCAGGCTGTATATCTTTTGAGGTAAATATAATTTGTTTTTTTATTTCTTTTGGAGGAATTGGAAATACAGAATTAACCCCAGTCGTATTTTGAGAAGTAATAGCTGTAATTGCTGTCATTGCGTAACTTCCTAGTGAAGTAACAGTTTTGATATCGGCTTGAATTCCAGCGCCGCCTGATGAGTCTGAGCCAGCAATTATCAAAATTTTAGATTTCGGTTTCAATATTTAATCGAATTTTTAATTATTTTAATACATCTTAAAATTAAATTCTTATCATATGACTCGCCCATAATCCTAATTTTTGGCTCTGTACCTGACTTTCTTACTAAAATTCGACCTTTTTTTCCCATTAATTCATTAGCATGCTTAATCGCTTTTTTACATTTTATTTTTGTTACTATATTTTTATCTTTAACAATTACGTTTTCTAAAATTTGAGGTAACGGCTTAAAGACATTAAGCAATTTACTCGCTTTTTTTCCTTTTCTTAGAGAAAACAAAACCTCTAAAGCTACAAGCAGCCCGTCTCCTGTTGTAGCAAACTTACCTAGAATTATATGACCGGATTGTTCACCGCCTAAATTAAAGTTTAATTTTTTCATCTTTTCTTTAACATATCTATCACCAACTTTTGACCTTGAAAACTTTATGTTTTCATTTTTCAAAAAATTTTCTAAACCATAATTAGACATTAAAGTTCCTATAACACCACCTTTCAAAATTTTTTTTGATTTCCATCTTTTTGCAAGCATTGCAATTATCTGATCTCCATTCACTATTTTTCCTTTTTCATCACACATAATTATCCGGTCTGCATCTCCATCAAATGCAATACCAACATTAGCTTTAAATTTCTTTACTCCAGCTCTTATTTTTGAGGGATAAGTTGAACCACATTTATTGTTAATATTAAAACCATCTGGTTTAACTCCAATTGAAATCACGTTTGCTCCAAGATCTTTTAACATCTTTGGGGCTGCTTTATAACTTGCGCCATTTGCACAATCAAGAACGATTTTTGTCCCCTTTAGATTGAAGTTATTCGGAAAATTATTTTTTAAAATCTTAATATATCTTTCATTACCGTCTTCTAATCTTTTTACTCTACCAAGCATTTTGGGATTTGTAAGTTGATTTGTATTTTTTGCGTCGATTAATTTTTCAATCTTTTTTTCAATTTTGTCTGATAATTTCATGCCATCTGGACCGAATAATTTTAAACCATTGTCATAAAAAGGGTTATGCGATGCAGTAATCATTATACCCATATTAGCTCTCATGGACTTTGTAAGCATTGCAAGACCATTAGTTGGTAAAGGACCTAAAGTATAAACATGCATTCCACCTGAAACTAGGCCGGAGACTAAAGCTGGTTCCAAAGTGTATCCTGATAATCTGGTATCTTTAGCTATAATGGCAATTTGTTTAGATTTTTTTTGATTTTTAAAGTAAGTGCCAGTAGCTAAGCCAAATTTAAAAAACTTTTCACCGGTGATATTTCCTTGATTAATAGTTCCTCTAATACCATCTGTTCCGAAGTATTTATTTTTCATATAATATTTTTTCGAATACTAAAATTCCTTGTTTTATCTCCCTAACGTTATGCACTCTAAAAACTTGAATACCTTGTGAAAGCAAAAATAGAACTGAAGATAATGTTCCTCCTATTCTTTCCTCACTATCATAATTTTTTGCAATTTGATTAATAAATCTTTTTCTTGATGTACCAACCAAAATTGGAAAACCTAAAGAATGAAACAGAGATATTTTCGAAATTAAACTCAAATTATGTTTCAAATTTTTACCAAAACCTATTCCGGGGTCTAAAATGATATTTTTATATTTAAATCTTTTGATGTTTTTTTCAAAATAATCATAAATGTCCAACAAACAATTTTGATATCTTGGGTTAGTCTGCATAGTGTTTGGTGTTCCTTGCATATGATGTAAAACTTTAGGTATAGAAATTTTATTAATAACTTTAATAGATGATTTACTATATTTAAATCCTGAAACGTCATTTATTAAATCTACATCATTGGCTATAGCTTTTTCTATTACTTCTGGTTTTCGAGTATCTATAGAAACACAGGTATTTTTAAAATTTTTTTTAAAATTTTGCACGACAAATGCTATTCTTTTCCACTCTTTTAAAGCTTGAATAGTCTTAGAACCCGGTCGAGTTGACTCTCCTCCAATGTCTATTATATTTGCTCCACCCTTAAGTAGATTTTTGATCTGTTTTAAAGATTTTTTTTTACTATTATATTTTCCGCCATCAGAAAAACTATCTGGTGTTAAATTAAGGATACCCATTATTGAGGTTTTTGAAAAATTAATTTTTCTTAAAAAATTTTTTCTCCGTTTTATAATCTTATTTAAGGAATTTTTTACTTCTTTTTTCAATTTATATTTTAATTTATTAATATTTTTGATATGAATTAATTTGCTTGTTATTCGCTTTTCATTTTTAATAAAGATTTCTAAAGTATCAAAAGCAATTGATTTTTTTCCACAGAGAGGTAATGCTTTTTTTTTTTTTACGAGTTTTTTTGCAATTTCGCCATGATAAAAGTTACACGCTCGTGTGTAATACTTTTCCATTTTTTATTTTAGATTGCTGGCTTAGGCTTTAGACCGATTGTATCGAGAGCAGATGTCTCTTTATTATCTTTCTCGTCATCACTTTTGAAAGATCTTGTTGGCTTTATATTTTTGATAATAAGATCTCTGATCTCATCTCCACTTAAAGTCTCATAAACCATTAAAGCTTTAGCTAATTTATGAAGATCATCAATTTTACTTGTTAAAATTTCTCTAGCTTTTTTGTAGCCTTTATCAACAATTTTTTTCACTTCTAAGTCAACTTTCTTAGCTGTATCTTCAGACATATTTTGTTGTTTTGTTACAGATCGACCTAAGAAAACTTCTTCCTCATTGTCGCCATAAGCTATAGTTCCTAATTCCTCACTCATTCCATATTTAGTTACCATATTTTTTGCCATTTTTGTGACCATATCTATATCTGAAGACGCACCTGAGGTAACTTTATCATAACCAAAAATGAGCTCCTCGGCAATTCGGCCTCCCATTGCTACAGCAATATCAGAATGCATCTTTTCTCTAGAAACTGAAAGTTGATCTCTCTCAGGTAATCTCATCACCATTCCAAGCGCTCTTCCTCTAGGTATTATTGTTGCTTTATGAATAGGATCAGATGCTTTTTCATTTAGAGCGACTATAGCGTGCCCACCCTCATGATAGGCCGTAAGTTTTTTTTCATCTTCTGACATAACTAATGACCTTCTCTCGGCTCCCATCATAACTTTGTCTTTTGCTTCCTCAACATCAGACATCGTTACAACTCTTTTATTCTTTCTAGCGGCTAAAAGAGCTGACTCATTCACCAAGTTAGCTAAATCTGCGCCAGAGAAACCTGGCGTTCCTCTCGCTATTGTTCTCAATTTTACATCTGGACCTGTATTTACCTTCTTAATATGTACCTTTAAAATTGCCTCTCTTCCCATGATGTCGGGATTTCCAACAACAACTTGTCTATCAAATCTTCCTGGTCTTAAAAGAGCTGGATCCAAAACATCAGGCCTGTTTGTTGCTGCAATTAAAATTATACCTTCATTAGTATCAAAACCATCCATCTCTACTAATAATTGATTTAATGTTTGCTCTCTTTCATCATTGCCACCGCCAAGACCTGCCCCTCTACTTCTTCCAACAGCATCTATTTCATCGATAAAGATTATACATGGCGCATGTTTTTTTCCTTGCTCAAACATGTCTCTCACTCTAGAAGCGCCCACGCCAACAAACATTTCAACAAAATCTGATCCTGAAATAGAGAAAAAAGGAACATTTGCTTCACCCGCAATAGCTTTTGCTAATAAAGTTTTTCCTGTTCCTGGAGGGCCTATTAAAAGAGCTCCCTTTGGAATCTTTCCTCCTAATCTACTAAATTTTTTTGGATCTTTTAAAAATTCAACTATTTCTTCTACTTCCTCTTTAGCCTCTTCTACGCCTGCAACATCATTAAAAGTTACTTTACCTTGTGCCTCGTTCAGAAGTTTTGCTTTTGATCTTCCAAATCCCATAGCACCACCTTTGCCTCCTTGCATTTGACGCATAAAGAAAATCCATACACCTATTAGCAATAACATGGGAAACCATGATAAAAGTATTCCTAAAAGTGACGGCATTTTATCTTCTAACGGAGTTGCGTTTATGCTTACTCCTTTTTCAGATAATTTTTCAACTAAATTTGGATAGTTTGGAGAGAAAGTTTTAAATTTGGAGCCATCTGATAATATTCCATTAATGTTATTACCTTGAATATTTACTTCAACAACTCTACCATTATCAACTTCACTTAGAAATTTTGAGAATGTTACTTGATCGTTCTTATTTAAAGAGTTTTTCGGATTTTGGAACATATTAAATAGTCCAACCGAGAGAAGAACTATTAAAGCCCACATAGCAAGATTTTTCAAATTCATATTAACTAAATAAGTATTTTTGCATCACTATTCAAGTATACATAATTGCAAATTAAAGAAAAATTGAGGCAAAATGACTTATTTTTTATAAAAGGCGCCTTTTTTATGTTCTTTTTGAATTGTGATTAATGTTTTGTCCATTTTTAACAAACATCCACCTAAAGTTAATTTGGAAGACTCTCTGGACTCGAATTTCTTAATCACTAGGTAGATTTTTTTTGACCTAGGCGGGTAATTATGCTCATTTATATCTTTAATCAAATTACCTAAAACTATTCTTTTAACTTCAGTATCAAGTATGAAAAAATCTTTGTGCCTAATTAATATTTTTCCTTTTTCTTTTTTAGCTATGAATTTCATCAAGTCCTTAATATGTTTATTAATAAGATTTTTTGAAGTATTTATATTATTTATTGATTTAAAAACTTGATCCAAGGAAACTCCATGCTTGTCAAATTTAGATGTTAATTCTCTTATTTGAGTCCTTAAAAACTTTTTATTACAATTAGAGGGATCATTAAAATATTTCTTGAAGATCTTTTTTGAAATATATTCAAGTTCTTTTTTCTTTACTTCCAACAAGGGTCTAAACAATTTAACTTTTTTGTCAGTTTTATTTATCATTTGTATAGATGATAGACCTTGAATACCGCTTCCCCGAGACAACCTTATAAAAAAAGTTTCAATTTGATCGTTGAAATGATGTGCTGTAATCAGCACTTTAACATTTTTTTTATTACAAAAATTAAATAGCTCTTTATATCTCATATCCCTAAATTTTTTTTGCAGATTGTTAGTAAATTTCTTCTTATTTTGTAAGATAAAGAGGTTTTCATCAATTTTTTGTCTAATAAGTTTTTTTACTTTTAAGGCCTCTTGATAAGAGCTTTTCCTAAAACCGTGATCAACTAAAACGTAAATAAATCTATTATTGCCTTCATATTGATTGAACTTAGTTAAAGATGAAAGCGCGAGACTGTCTGCGCCTCCAGAAACAGCTACCACAAATAGTTTTTCTTTAAATTTTGAAATATTTTTTTTAAAAATTTTATAGATATTTAATATTCTAGGATTACTCTTAAAACTTTTATTAAACTTTACACTTGAATTTTTTTTGCTCATATTGAGCCTTTTGTATCACAGACTGCTTTGCGTTTGGATATTGTTTTTTAATTCCTGCTATCATTTTACAACCTTGATCCTTTTCACCTAATTGAACCATTGTAATCCCAAGCTTAAGAAGGTTGTCAGGTGCTTTTTTGCTTTTGGGATAATTTTGATATCCGTCTAAATAAGCCGAAGCTGCGTCTGAATAAAGCTGTCTTATTCTAAATGTTTCTCCGTACCAATACTGAGCACTACCAGCTAAATCATGCTCCTGGTTTTTTTCAATAAATTCTTTTAGAGCAAATTCAGCAGTTTCGTAATCACCTATCTTCATAAAATTAATTGCAAAATCATATTGATCTTTTGGAGGTTTATTCGGTAGTAAAGACTCAGCTCGTTCTGCTTTAGAGGTAATTACTGTTTCAGCTGTTGCAACTGAGTTTACTTGCTGTTGCTCAGGTAACTCCTTTTTCTTTTCATATCCTGGCAAAGCTCCGAAATCTTGAGGCGCAGCTGGATTAGAAACTACTTTTTCCTTTCTAAATTTATCTTTAGTTTTTTCTTTGCTTATTTTATTATCACTTTGAAAATTTTTTTCTTCCTCTAAATCAGAAATTCTCATCTGGGTATCTGACTGAATTTTAGTAACTCTCCTAGATAACTTGTCCATTTTAAAATTTATTTCTTCAAATCTATTTGTTAATTCTCTAAATTGGTTCTCAATATCATTGAGTTTTAATAAATGTTTAGCTAAAATATCTTCATTTATATCTGGATTTGAATTGTTCAAATTTAATGCGTCTGCGCTTTTGTAAACTGCTTTTTCTAAAGTTTTTAAATCTTTAGATATTATATTAATCTGATCAATTGCAGCTTCCATTCTTTCGTCAGCATAAATGCTGATATTTGAAAAAAAGAATGACGCACAAAGAATTAAAAATATTTTTTTTGTTTTTGTCTTTAAATAACTAATCATTTTTTTATTAATATTTTTATAAAATGGCAAAAAAAAGACCCTTATATCAAAATATAAGGGTCTTTATTAGAAAATATCTTTAATTAGTTAATTTTAACAGTTACTGATCTTCTGTTTTGAGACCATGCAAGGGGTGATGACTCTGTGTTCACTGGTCTCTCTTTGCCATAGCTTATGACTGATATTCTTTTTCCAGAAATGCCATATGTCATTAAGTAGTCTTTTGCTGCATTAGCTCTTCTTTCGCCAAGCGCTAAGTTGTACTCTCGCGTACCTCTTTCATCAGCATGTCCTTCAATTGTAACGCTTAAATTTTTATTTTTTCTTAAAAACGTTGCTTGTTTTCTTAAAGTTTCTCTAGATTTTGTTGTAAGTGAAGATTTGTTAGTTGCAAAAAAAACTCTGTCTGGAACTCCTTTTGCTAAAAACTCAATAGTTTCACTGCCTGTGTAAACATCTCCGTCCAAATCTCCGTCTGCTTTTTTAGCAGTTGAACAAGCATTTAACAATAAAGTAGTTAATGCAATTATTATTAAGTTTTTTAAATTCGTTTTTAAATTCATATTTTTCCCCTAAGTTGATTTATAATAATATTTCAAATTATATAAGATTATTCAAGCGTTAAATATACAAATAAAACCTCACTTTGAAAGCAATGAGGACCAAGATGGGTCTGAAGCGTCTGTTTCAGTAGAAACCTTTCTCTCATTATAACCTGTAATATCAATAGACCATAATTTAGCTGAAAACCCCTTTCCCTTCGGTCCGGATTTTGTCTCTCTATAAAACATTAACACTCTTCCATTTGGAGACCAGGATGGTGCCTCCTGATAAAAATTTTCAGTTAACAGTCTTTCACCAGAGCCGTCCACTCGCATAACTCCGATATAAAATTTTCCTTTTCTCATCTTAGTAAAAGCAATTAAATCTCCTCTTGGAGACCAAACCGGTGTACCGTAAATTCCATTTCCAAATGTAATTCTTTTAATATCACTTCCATCACTTCTCATGACATAAATCTGTTGTAAGCCGCTTCTATCAGAATTGAAACAGATATACTTTCCATCAGGAGAAAAAGATGGTGAAGTATCTATAGCCGAGTTTTCTGTTATTCTTTCTACAACTCTTGTCTCCAAGTCCATTGTATAGATATCTGAGTTTCCATCTTTAGCAAAACTCATTATAATTTTTTTACCATCAGGAGAAAATCGTGGAGCAAAAGTCATACCAAGGAAATTACCAACTACCTCTTGGGTACCAGTCTCTATATCCAACAAATAAACTCTTGGCATGTTTCGAAAATATGAAAGATAAGTTACCATTTGGTTTGTTGGGTTAAACCTAGGAGTTAATACTAGCTCATTTCCCAAAGTAAGGTATTTAGTATTTGCACCATCTTGATCCATGATAGCTAATTTTTTAACTCTCTTATCTTTTGGACCAGTCTCAGCAACATAAATCACTCTTGTATCAAAATAACCTTCCTCTCCTGTAAGACGTTCATAAATTTTATCTGATATAATATGAGCAACTCTTCTCCAGTTGGAGGGTGTTGTCGTAAACGCTAAAGCTGTCATTTCTTTTGCTGCAGTTAAATCCCATAATCTAAATTCTATTTTTAACTTATTATCTTTAATTAGTAATTTTCCGGTTACTAGAGCTTGAGCTTTTATTAGTCTCCAATCTTCAAATCTTGGTTTTAAATGAGCAATATCTGGTTTTTGAACAAACGCATCTTTTTTTAAAGGATTAAACAAACCCGTTCCCTTAAAGTTTTTTTCAATTATGCTAGATATATCAGAGCCTAGATTTTTTACATTTAGATCTCCAATATACTCTGACTTTAAATCTACATGAAGTGGTGAAACCGCAATTGGAAGAGGATCTAAATTTCCTCTCGTTATATCTACTTCAATTAGAGAAAACGCGGGTTTGCTAACAAAAATAAATACAAATATGTAAAATAATTTTCTTATCATTTAACCTTTTAACATCTCTGTTGGATCAAAATTCAATTGCATATCTCTCCATTTTTCATACCCAGTTGGAGGGACCTTTAGCGGCTGACATAACCTTATAGCTCTTAAAGCACTTTCGGCAAGTATCTTATAAAATTTCTGGCCAGGCCTGTTCATTCTTTCATGATCAAGTATCTCCGAATTTTGAATTGTTCCATCTTTTTTTAGTTTTAATTTAATTCGTACAAGTAAATTTTCGTTATATGGCAAACCCAAAGGAACACTCCAGCATCCAAATATTTGAGCTCTTAAAGCATCTTCTTCAGACAAGCTTAGACCGGTTGCGAAGGAGTTTTTTACGCTGCTTTGTGTCAACTTGTCCGATACTTTTTCTTTTGAAGCTTGCTCCTCTTTAGCTTTGTCGATTAAAGCTGCAATTTGGTTGGTATCTATAATTTCTTTTTTTTCAAATTCAGAAGATTGTCTGATTTGTGGCTCAATTTCTTCTGGGTTTTGTTTTTTTTTGATTAAATCTCTCTCGGTTTTTTTTTCGTCAGGTAAAGGAATTCTATCTGGTTTTTCTTTAGCTTTAGCGGCTGGTGGAGCCTGTTCAGAAACAACTCTTTCCTCTTTTTTTTTTGTTTCCTCAAGAATTTTTCTTACTTTTGGGGCATACGGAATATTAGTTTTATCTGAAATTTGAATTAGCTCAACAGATACTATAGGAGGTAAATCTATAGGCTGTCTAATCATAAATGGTAAACTCAAAACTGTGATAAGTATCATTGTTGAGTGAAATATAATTGAATAAAATAAACTTTTTAACATTTTGCATTCAATTTTTGTAAGGTTCCGATATCAAAGCAACTTTTGAAAATCCGGCACCTGACAAAGTTCCCATTACCTCTAAAACTCTACCATAATTTATAGTTTTATCTCCCCTTACATATATTCTTGTATCAGTTCTATTCTTAGCAATAGCTAAAAGTTTTGGTATTAATTTTTGAAAGGTAACTTTATGTTCTTGAATATATAATTCACCTTTAGAATTAATTGAAATTGTTAATGGTTCCTGATCATCAGGAAGAGAGTCAGCTGCAGACTCTGGAAGATCTACTTGCACACCTACAGTTAAAAGTGGAGCGGTTACCATGAAAATAATCAATAAGACAAGCATGACGTCAACAAAAGGAGTTACATTAATTTCACTCATAGGTGTATTTCGTGAACGATTTAATTTAAATGACATTATATAATAGATAGGAATCTTTTAGAAAAATTTTCAATTTTTGAAAAGTATCTTTTAGAGTCGCTATTAAATTTGTTGTAAGCAACTACTGCTGGTATCGCTGCAAGCAAACCAAGTGCGGTTGCAAATAAAGCCTCTGCAATTCCAGGGGCAACGATTGCTAAACTCGTATTTCTTGAAATAGCTATGGACTGAAAAGAATTCATTATTCCCCACACTGTTCCAAAAAGCCCTATAAACGGAGCCGTTGATCCTACCGTAGCTAAAAAAGTAAAATTTTTTTCAATATTTTTTATTTCATTATCAGTTGCTATTTCTAAAATTCTTTCAACCCTTGCTACTTGAGTTGCGGTTGATTGTCTTTTGGTTTTAATTAATTCTGCCATAGCAGTTTTAAAAATATTTGTTGCCGGATCTTTTGAATTTGAAGGGAGGCTATTATTAAAACTTTCGGCTGATTTCGCTTTCCAAAATTTCTTTTCAAAATCTTCTGTTGTAGCATTGATTTTTTTGAAAAGTTTGTATTTATCAAAAATAAGAGCCCATGAAAATATTGAACACGCTATTAATAAAATTATTACAGATTTGACAACAAAATCTGCACGTAGAAATAATTGCCACAAAGAAAAATCAGTATTACCGCCTAAGCCTACAATTTGAGAAGCTAATTCTTGTTCCATTTGTCTTGATTACTTTTAGAATGTGTCATGAATTTGGCGTAAGATACAAAAATATTAATGAAACATATAACTTTGATTATTATTGATTAGAAACAGTCGTTTCAAAAAAATATCTAGCAATAAGTATAGCGTCAGCTTTATTGACATCTTTTTTTCTAGATAACTCTTCTGATAAAGAAGGATACATTTCAATAGCTTTTGTCCTGCTTGAGTCTTTTTGAGCATTAATAAGGTTAAAGTGCTTCTTCCATTTTGATGGGCGTACAAAAAATATGGGTAAATTTAGAGCTGCACAAATACCTTTAATTGCACCGAATGTTTGTCCAAAGTTAAACATGCTGGTTACTCCTTGTCCAGGCATAGCATTTACCTGTTCTACTACTACAGAGGCTTCTCTTCCATCTATTAAATTATCTTTCAATAATTTCACTAAATGTGCGCTATTTAGTTGCCTTTTATTTTTTTTTCCTTCAGACATAACTGGAATTTCAAAAACATTGCTAATCTTATTATTTATAAAAACTGCAATTGCTCCACTCAAACCAGGATCAATACCAAAAATAATCATAAAGAAATACCTTCTAAATTTATATTAGTATAGATATTTTGAACATCATCAAGATCATCAAGTTTTTTTAGTAACTCTATCAAACTCTTAGACTTATTTTGGTCCAAATTTATCATATTGTTGGCACGCCATTCTAAACTGGAGTATGTGACAAAACCCTTTTTTTTTTCAATTTCTTTTTTTATTTTATAAAAATCCTCTTTTTGAGTAATAATCTCATAAGACTTATCAAAAACAGAAAAGTCTTTTGCCTGCAAGCTAGTGGTAAGTTCTAATAAGTAGTTTTCATCTAACCCCTTTTTATCAACATTAATGACCCCGCAGGAAAAAAATAGATGTGCTGCTGATCCGGTTTCACCAAGTCTTCCACCGTTTTTCTGAAGAATTGTTCTTATACTCGACGCTGATCTATTTCTATTGTCAGTGAGAGTTTCAATTATAAGCGCTGAGTTGAAAGGACCAAACGCTTCGTATTTCAATTGCTCATAATTTGTACCTTTGTTAAGTTCAGATTTACTAAGTGCTCTTGATATATTATCCTTTGGCATATTTGATTGTTTTGCCAATTGAATTGCAGATCTCAGTCTAGGGTTCATTTCAGGGTTTTTGTCACCTAACTTGGCAGCAACTGTAATTTCTCTCGACAGCTTGGAAAACAGTTTTGATCTTACTTTATCTGCTCGACCTTTTTTATGTTTTATTCCTGCCCAATGAGAATGACCTGCCATATAATTATTCTAAACTTCCACCCTTCACTATTCTTCTGACATTATCAGCTAATCCATTTTTTTCATTCCCCTCAATAAAAATACCAGAGATGGAAGCTTCACCTTTTGCAGGAAAATTACTTATAGCATTTTTGTCTCTTAAAAATCTTTTTATGGAATTTTCCTTATTCATTCCAATAACAGAGTCATAATCTCCACACATTCCGATATCGGTTTGATAAGCAGTGCCATTTTTTAAAATTCTTGTGTCAGCAGTTGGTATGTGTGTATGAGTGCCAATAACGACAGTCGAAACTCCATCAAAAAAATGACCCATTGCCATTTTTTCACTAGTAATCTCTCCGTGAAAATCAATTACTAAAAAATCAACGTTTTTTTTGAGTTGTAGTTTACTTTTCAATTCATTCGCAGTTTTAAATACATCGTCTGATTTTTTCATGAAAACATTTCCTATCAAATTAATAACTCCAATTTTATATTTTTTTTTTTTGATAAATATATTCCAAAGCCCTTTCCAGGAGAGCCGGCAACAAAGTTAGCCGGTCTTAATAACCTATCATTTTTATCTATGTAACCTATGACATCTTTTTTATCCCAGATATGATTTCCTGAGGTCAGAACATCTATTCCAAAAGAAAATAATTCCTCTGCGACTTGTTTAGTAATTCCTTTTCCATCGTCTGCTGCATTTTCCCCATTAGCTACTACGAAATCAATATTATGTGCATCTATTATACTTTTGAGATTATTTTTGACAACATTTCTCCCAGATATTCCCACTATATCGCCTAGTATTAATAAATTCATCTAAATAATTCCTTTCTCAGTAAGAATATTATTTAACTTAATATCTCTAAATGATGTGGGAATTTTTTGGTGTTTTTGAAATGAAAAAGCAACACCAACTGTTGTAATATTTCCATTTTTTTTTAAAAGATTATTTAAAAATCTATCATAATAACCTTTTCCATATCCGAGTCTGTTTTTTTTTTTCATCATAAGCTAGCAGTGGAACTAAAATAATATCCGGACACATATATTTTGAATATAAAGCAGGCTCTAGTATTCCGAATTTATTTACTTTCATTACGTCAATTTTACTCCACTCACAAAATTTAATTTGCTGACCTTTAATTACCGGGAGAAGTATCTTAAATTTTTTTAAAAGTTTTAGCTCCATTATCTTTAAAACATTAACCTCAGAAATAGCAGGATAATATAGAGCTATTTTAGATCTTTTTTTTTTTAAAATTATCTTAAATTTCTGTATGACAGGAAAAAAAAAATTTTTAGATACTGGGAAATACTTTCTTTTTCTCAATCTAATATATTTTTTTCTTAGCAGTTGTTTGGATGCCATTACTGAATTTTTGATATTGATTCAGTATTAGATATAATTTTCTCAAGAGACTTGGTTGTTTTGTCTAATAATGATTCGTAAATGTTATTACTTTCCTCTATTACGCTTTTAAATTTATCTAGCTCATCATTAAGTTTATTTATCTCAACATCTTTACTGTCTTTATATTTAATTGCTAATGATCTCAGCTCTTGAAATCTTTTGGACACGTCGTCAATTTTTTCTTTTTGTTTTGCTACTCTCTGTTTAAGATTGAAATACTCGTCAATAAGCTGAATAGTTGTAATAAGTAAAAGTTTGTTTTCACCAATATTTCCGAGCTTGTCCTTAATTTCACTATATTTTTTATCTAAATATTTTGTCAAACTTTTAAGTGATTCCTCTTGACCATCATCGCACGAGAGGAGATAATCTTTATTGTTAAATTTAATATTTACGTTCGCCATTTTTCTAACTCTTTAAATAAATCTTGTGTCTCTTGACTGAGCTCCTCTATGTCCTGATTAAACTGATCTTCAGCATTAGTTTTTTTGTTTAAATCATTTTTTAAATTATCAATTTTATCTTTTAAATATCTATGCTCTCTAATTAATTCTTGGTTTTTTTTTTTCAATTTCTAGTTTTTGCTTCAAAATTTCATTTTTTTCTCTTAATAAACTATCCGTCTCATAAGATGATTGTGAATAAGTCGATGTTAATACATCTAATTTATCTATAAGCTTACTGAGATTTTTTTCTTTTTCTTCTAAAATGTTCATATTCAATTATATCATAATATTGAAATAACAAGTTTAAGTATATATAGGTAATTTTATTGTGACAGTAAAATTTAATCAGTTATCAAACGCAATTAGATTTTTATCAATTGACGCAGTGCAAAAAGCTAATTCAGGTCATCCTGGTATGCCTATGGGTATGGCTGATGTGGCTACAGTCTTATTTAAATACCACCTGAGGTTTAATCCTCAAAACCCTGAATGGGTAAATAGAGATAGATTTATTTTGTCAGCGGGTCATGGATCAATGCTTTTGTACTCTATTTTATTTTTGACCGGTTACAAAAATATAAAAATTGAAGACATTAAAAATTTTAGACAATTAAACTCTATATGCGCGGGACATCCTGAGTATAAAAAAGGAACGGGTATAGAAACGACTACTGGTCCATTAGGACAAGGATTGGGAAATGCTGTTGGTATGGCGATCGCCGAAGAAATATTAAGGAAAAAATTTGGTAAAAATATTTTAAACAATAGAACTTTTGTTATTGCGAGTGATGGAGATTTAATGGAAGGAGTAAGCCATGAGGTAATGAGTTTAGCTGGTCACTTGAAACTAAAAAACTTGATTGTCTTGTTTGATAACAACAAAATATCTATTGATGGCTCTACTTCTTTGAGTGTTTCAGATAATTTTAAAAAAAGATTCGAAAGTTATGGGTGGGATTACCAAGAAATTAATGGCCATAATGAAAAACAAATTTCAAAAGCAATTTTAAAAGCTACTAAGTCAAATAAACCATCTCTTATATCTTGTAAAACTACTATTGGGTTTGGCTCGCCAAATAAGTCTGGCAAATCTGCTTCGCATGGTTCTCCTTTGGGGGAAGATGAAATTAAACTAGTTAGAAAAAAGCTTAATTGGAGATATGAACCCTTTTATATACCAGATGAGGTAATGCAAGAATGGAAAAAAATCGGCAAAAAAGGAGAAGACTTAGAGAAAAATTGGAAAAATGAATTAAAAAAAAAGAGTGATAAGACAAGAAAAGAATTTGAGAAATATTATATAGACTCAAACTTGGGTGATTTAGATAGATTAATATTGGAAAAGAAGAAAGAATTTTTTGAGTCAAAACCTAAAATGGCAACAAGACAGTGCTCATCTAATGTTATCGAAAATATTACAAAAATCTTACCACAATTAATTGGAGGTTCAGCAGACTTAAGTGGTTCAAATAATACTAAGACTGAAAATTCAAAAGTAATTAATGCAAAAAATTTTAATGGTAACTATATTCACTACGGCGTGAGAGAGCACGGAATGTCATCTATAATGAATGGTCTAGCTTTGTATAGTGGAATAATACCGTTTGGCGGAACATTCTTAATATTTTCTGATTATTGTAAACCTTCCATTCGGTTATCAGCTCTTATGGGGTTAAGAGTAATTTATATTTTTTCACATGACTCTATTGGTCTTGGAGAAGATGGGCCAACCCATCAACCAATCGAACAGCTAGCAGGTTTGCGGGCGATACCAAACCTAAATGTTTTTAGGCCATCTGATATTAATGAAACTTTAGAGTGTTGGGAAATAGCTTTGAAAACAACTAACGCACCTAGTGCTATAGCATTATCTAGGCAAAAATTACCTTACATAAATAAAAATTTTTCGGAAGCTAATAAATGCGAAAAAGGTGCATACGTAGTAAACATTACCTCGCACGACTATAAAACTATTTTAGTAGCGTCTGGCTCAGAAGTAGAGTTAGCACTTAATGTTCAGAAGACTTTGTTACAAAACAGAATTGAGTCAAAAGTTATTTCGATGCCTTGTATGGAACTTTTTGATAGACAATCTGAAGAATTTAAAAAAGAAATTTTAGATGACGACTGTTTAATTGTGACTATAGAGGCTAGCGAAACTTCGAGTTGGAACAAATATTTAAAAAATAAAGGTATTTCAATTGGTTTGGATAGGTTTGGAGAAAGCGCGCCTTATAAAGATATTTATAGGGAACTCAACTTATCCGAAGAAAAGATTGTTGCACAGATACAAAACAAAATAAGAAATTGATAAAATTTTAATGGGTAAAATAAAATATTTTACTGAAAAGATCGGCGTAAGAAACAAATATGTTATTTTAAGGCTTGATTTAAATGTACCTATTATAAACAAAAAAATTCAAGATTATACCAGAATTGATTTGAGCTTACCCTTAATCAAAAGTTTAAGAAATAAAAGAGCTAAAATCATAATTCTCAGTCACTTAGGTCGGCCAAAGGGAAAAGCAGATCAAAAATTATCTCTAAAACCGATTTTTGATTATTTAAAAAAGAGATTAAAGAGTAAAATTTTTTTTCATACAGAAGAAATTACTAGAAAAACAAAACAGAAAATAACCTTTCTAAAAGGGGGTGAAATAATGTTATTTGAAAATGTCAGGTTTAATAAAGGGGAAACTAATGACAGTAATTATTTCGCAAAAAATTTAGCCTCTCTAGGAGATATTTACGTTAACGATGCTTTTTCCTGTTCACACAGAAAACAAGCCTCTATCCATAAAATAACTCACTTTTTAACTTTTAAATATGGGGGTCCTTTGCTTAGAAAAGAAGTTGAGGCTATAGATAAAATCATAAATAGTAGGAGATCTCCTGTAACTTGTATTATTGGTGGATCAAAGATTTCAACGAAAATTAATGTTTTGCGTAACTTAATAAGTAAAGTCGATAATATATTTATTGTTGGCGCGATGGCAAATAATTTTCTCAAATTTAATGGTATAAGGGTTGGTAAGTCCTTGATAGAGAAAAATACAAAAATTATTATAGAAAAAATTTATACAATTTCAAAAAAAAATAATTGTACAATCTTTATACCTATAGATTATAAAACATCAAATAATCTCGGCGGAAACGCCACATCGAAAGGCTTAGAGTCAATTAAAAATAATGAAATGATTTTAGATATAGGTAAACAAACTATAAAAAAAATAGATAATATAATAGAAAAATCAAAAACTGTTTTGTGGAATGGGCCTGCTGGATATTTTGAAAATGATAATTTTTTAGAAGGTACCTTATCTATTGCAAAAAAAATTTCTGGCAGCACAATTAAAAATAATCTTATTTCTATTGTGGGTGGTGGAGATACTTTGTTTGCTATTAACAAAAGTAGAAAGAAATTTAGATTTACTCACTTATCAACAGCAGGTGGCGCTTTTTTAGAATTTTTAGAAGGAAAAGACTTGCCTGGACTAAATGTTTTAAAATAAATAAAAGATATGACACTAAAAGATATAGCTAAGAAAATGTGTGAAAGCGGTAAAGGTATATTAGCCGCTGACGAAAGTACGGGTACAATTGCTAAACGTTTTAAAAGTATTAATATTGAAAATACAGAAGCTAACAGAATTACTTTCAGAGAGACACTCTTTAGTTCCCAAGGTATTAAAGATTATATTGGGGGTATAATTTTATTTGATGAAACTATAAGACAAAAAAGCTCTTCAGGTATTTTAATTCCAGACTTAATAAAAAAAAATGGAGCCATTCCAGGTATAAAAGTAGACAAAGGAGCCAAAAAGCTCGCGGGATCACCGGAAGAAACAATAACTGAGGGTTTAGACGGACTAAGGGAAAGATTAAAAGAATACTACGATCTAGGTGCAAGATTTACTAAGTGGAGAGCCGTGTATAAGATTGAAAACAGATTTCCTTCCATGCAATGTATAAAATCAAATGCACATGCCTTAGCAAGATACGCCTCGCTTGTTCAAGAGTCTAATATGGTGCCTATTGTTGAACCAGAAGTATTAATGGATGGGGAACACGATATGGAAAAATGCTTTAAAGTAACAACATCTGTTCTTAATGAATGTTTTAATGAACTTGAGTTACATAAAGTTGATTTAAAAGGAACTGTCTTAAAGCCAAATATGATATTACCCGGTTCAGGTTGTGAACAAAAAGTAGAGTCAAGTGAAATTGCAAAAAAAACTCTTGAATGTCTAAAAAAAAATGTACCAAGCTCTGTTCCCTCAATAGCTTTTTTGTCAGGTGGACAGTCAGAAATTGAAGCAAGTAAAAATTTAAACGAAATAAATAAAATTAATGACACTAATTTTTTAATTACTTTCTCTTATGGTAGAGGTCTTCAGGCAAGTGCTTTAAAAGCTTTTGGTGATAATGCGGGAGATATCCAAAGTATACAAAATGCATTCAACCATAGAGCCAAAATGAATGGCCTATCTTCAAATGGAAAATGGGCCGAAGGGCTAGAAAAACAATCTGTAGCTTAAAAATAATTGAAGAAATTTATTTATCTTATTTCACCTAAAAAAATTGAAAAAGACTTTTTTTCAAACTTAAAAAAGGTTTTAAGCAGTAAAAAAGTTAAGTTTTTTCAGTTAAGATTGAAAGATGCAAATAAAGAGAAAATTATTAAAGTTTCTAAAAAAATTATCAAAATTACCAAAAGGTATAATGTTAAATTTATAATAAACGATTATTATAATCTTGTTAATGTGGTAGGTGCAGATGGGTGTCATTTGGGGCAATCAGATAGTAATATAAGAGACGTCAATAAAATATTAAAAAAAAAAATTATTGGAATTACTTGTCACAATTCAAAAAAATTAGCAATAAGAGCAAAGAAAAATAATGCATCTTATATAGCATTTGGTTCTTTTTATAAGTCAAAGCTTAAACCAAACGCGATAAAAGCTAATCCAAAAGTAATTTCCTGGGCTAAAAAAAATTTAAAAATTCCAATTGTTGTAATCGGAGGTATAGATAATAAAAATTATAGAAAATTGATTAATCTTGGAGCAAATTATATTGCAATATCCAGTTTTATCTGGAATAACAAAATTTTGAAGCCAAATAAAGCAGTAGAAACATTTAGATGAAAATTACAGCAAATGAAATAAAACCTGGAATGATAATAGAACATAAAGATGATTATTGGAACGTATTAAAAACTCAACATGTAAAACCAGGTAAGGGTGGAGCGTTTAATCAAGTTGAATTAAAGAGTTTAATTAAAGGAACTAAGCTAAACGAAAGATTTAGATCAAGCGAGTCTGTAGAAAAAGCTGACACAAATGAGAAGAAATTCAGTTTTTTATATTTTGATAATCAGAATTGTCATTTTATGGACAAGACAACATTTGATCAAATAGAAATTTCGAAATCAACTATAGGAGAAAAATATAAATTACTAAAAGAAAGCTTAATAGTATCAATTTTGTTTATGGACGAAAAACCGATATCAGTTGATCTTCCTATAAATATTGAATGTACAATCGAGTCAACAGATGCAGCTATAAAAAATCAAACCGCATCGTCTTCCTATAAACCTGCGATGTTAGATTGTGGTATCAAAATAAATGTTCCTCCATTTATTGAAAGTGGTGAAAAAGTTTTAGTTGATAGTAGAAATCTTGAGTACATTAAGAGGGTTAACGAATGAAATTAGAGTCTCCAATCACAAATATTATTATCAAAGCTTGTCTTAAAGCATGTAAGCCATTAATAAGAGATTTCGGTGAAATTGAAAACTTACAAGTTTCATTTAAAGGTCCAGGAGATTTTGTCTCTTCTTCTGATAAAAGAACAGAAAAAATTATAATAAATGAGTTACAAAAGGCAAGACCTGAATTTGAAATAATATCAGAAGAATCTGGTATAATAAAAAATTTAGATTCTGAAAAAAAATGGGTTATTGATCCAATAGACGGAACAGCTAATTTTTTAAACGGTATTCCGCATTTTGCTATTTCAATTGGTTATGAGGAATCTAATGAAATAAAATGTGGTGTTATTTTTGATCCAATAAAAAATGAAATGTTTGTTGCAGAAAAAGGTAATGGAGCTTACTTAAATAATAAAAGAATAAGAGTTTCAAATAAAAAAAAATTACAGGAATCGTTAGTTGTGACTGGAGGGCCGAAATATTATAGCAAAATGAAACAACAGATTTTTGATGAATATATTTCGTTATCTAAAAACCTTCATATGCCTTTAAGAAAATCTGGAAGTGCAGCATTAGATATTGCATATGTGTCTTGTGGGAGGTTTGATGGTTACTGGCAAAGGGAATTAAATTTTTGGGATATTGCCGCCGGTATCATAATTTTAAAAGAAGCTGGAGGATTTATAAAAATTTCAGACAATGAAAAAAATAATAAAAAAAAAGATATATTTGCATCAAATTCTCTTATTCATGACGAATTGATAGCTTTTTTTGAAAAAAAAAATATTGAGTAAGTTGTATTAATAATATAAAAACCCTTTATGAAAAAAAGCATACACCCTAATTATCATAAAATTAAAGTAGTAATGACTGATGGGTCTGAATTTGAAACAAGATCTACTTGGGGAAAAGAAAACGACACTTTAAAACTTGATATAGATCCAAAATCTCACTTTGCTTGGACTGGCGGCTCTCAAAAAATTTTGGATAAAGGAAGAGTTAGTAAGTACAACAAAAAATTTAGCAATCTTAGAAAAAAATAATTAATTATGACTGATGCTCCCTTTATGCCTAAGGCTACCGCAGTTTGGCTAGTAGAAAATACTACTCTGACTTTTAAACAAATTGCGAAATTTTGTAATTTACATGAGCTAGAAATTAAAGGTATTGCTGATGGTGATGTTGCTAAAGGAATTAAAGCATATAACCCTATTTTGGCAGGGCAGTTATCAAGAATTGAGATAGACGAGTGTTCAAAGAATCCAGAAAAAGATCTGAAACTAATTAAGAAGAATGAAGAAGTTAAAATAAAAGATAGAAAGAAACCAAAGTATACACCTTTGTCAAAAAGACAAGATCGACCTGATGCGATTTTATGGTTATGTAAAAATGCGCCTGAACTTAATGATGGTCAAATTTCGAAGCTTGTTGGAAGCACAAAGGGAACAGTCTCGTTAATAAGGAAAAGAAGTTATTGGAATTTTTCCAATTTAAAACCTAGAGACCCGGTAATTCTCTCTCTTTGTACTCAAGATAGTTTTCAAAAAGCGGTTCAAAAAGCTAAAAGAAGATTAGAGAGGGAAAAAAAGGCTAAATTAAGAGAAGAAAAAAAACTTCTTAAAGAAAAAGAAAACTTAACCGCATAAATATCAAAAAATTCTTTAATATCCCTGTCTAGACAATCTTCCAGTTAAATGTTAATTACCCTAAAAATTAACAGGAGGTTTTTATTAAAATAGAGGTAAAAGACAATAACGTAGAACAGGCTATAAGAGTTCTTAAAAGAAAATTACAAAGAGAAGGTTTTTACAAAAATATGAAAATTAAAAGTGTTTATGAAAAACCTTCAGAAAAAAAAAAGAGAATAAAATTAGAAAATTTTAAAAGAATCAAAAAACTACAAAAATTAAAAAATAGATATTAATGTCATACAATATTGGAGGTAAAATGCCAGAAGGCAAAATTAAATGGTTTGACAAAAAGAAAGGCTACGGATTTATTAAAGAAGATAAAACTGATAGGGATATTTTCCTACATGTAACAGAACTTGAAAATTCTAGGCTGAAAGTTTTAAAAGAAGAGCAAAAGTTAAAATTTGATATTAAAGAAGAAAAAAATAAACTCCAGGCAATAAATTTAAAAAAAGCAAAATAGCGCGGGGTGGAGCAGTCTGGTAGCTCGTCAGGCTCATAACCTGAAGGTCGTAGGTTCAAATCCTACCCCCGCAACCAAAATGACAGATACAATC